>Ga0265293_10006173_pt1 | contig 19361 bp, 13 predicted proteins | sample Munlanlewell138R_FD_192505 | JGI IMG/M metagenome (GOLD analysis project Ga0265293, IMG submission 192505) | Leachate microbial communities from a municipal landfill in Southern Ontario, Canada - Leachate well 138R | ecosystem: Engineered > Solid waste > Landfill > Unclassified | place: Canada... | reverse complement strand
TCTGCTCTTCTACGGAGATGGTCCACACTAAGGTAGTGGCAATGGGGCGGTAGGAGTAGTACTCCCCTCCGGTGTAGCGGTGTAGTATCTGTGGTGTACTGAGGAGTAACTCGCTCTCCAGGAAGGTGACGGGTTGAACTTCAATCGTTGCGCTGCGTTTAAGTGGCTGTTCTTTCAGCGCCTCGCCGATACCAATGAGTACCTGCTCTTCAAACGGTTGGATAGCGCCGTCTCCCATCAAGCCGATGTTGAGCAGGTAGTTGCCTCCCTGAGAGGCGACGGTGCGAGCAGTCTCTGAAAGTTCCCTGATTTTCTCTTCTTTATCGCCGCGCTCCTGCCAGCTGCGGTAGCCCCACGTCTCCTTGTAGATTGAGGCTGGGGTCTGCCAGGGGCAGTTGAGTGCGACGGTTGGCAGTTGATTGTCCCCCATCGTCAAGAAGTCCTGCTCATCATTCCAAATCCGTCCGTTGACCATGCAGCCAGGCTGAAGCGTTCGCACCAGACTCTTCACCTCCCTGCTCTGCTCGGGTGTGGGCGCGCCCATGTCCATCCACAGCTCCGAGATCGGTCCGTAGTTGGATAAGAGCTCAGTCAATTGGGCGATATTGAGCGCTTGGTGAGCAGGAGGAATTGCATCGCTGTTGTGGCTCGAGATGGGCAGGGCCTGGGGGAAGTGCCAGTCGATCCACGAGTAGTAGAGGCCGAAGGCGAGCCCCTCCCTTGTACAGGCCTCTGCCAGTTCCTGTACGATATCCTTCTTGCAGGCACTGTTGGTGCTCTTGTAGTCGGTCGTTTCGGTATCGAAGAGGCAGAACCCGTCGTGATGCTTGGTCGTGATCACCACATATCGCATTCCCGCCTCCCTTGCCGTCCGTGCGATGTGCTGTGCATCGAAGGCGGGGAGGGTGAACTCGCTGGTCAGTGCTTCGTAGTCAGCCTGCGGGAGGTGGCCGTGGGAGAGGATTTGCTCCGAGTAGCCGCGGCGGATAATCTGCCCGTCGTGTACCCCTCCAAGGAGCGAGTAGAGGCCGAAGTGGATGAAGAGGCCGAATGCAAGGTCTTGCCAATCGCTGGTGCGTCGTGTGTGGTCCATACTAATTTCCTTGAGTATAGCCTATGGGAGAACGGGCGAAGATTACAGAGGCAAAGTTTCAAAGTGCGACAGGAGAGGCGTCACATTTTCAAAAGACGACCCTTCTTTGAAAATGTGACGCCTCTTCAGTGCTGTTGTGGTCTCTCTTTGGAAAGTTGCCTCTACCATGCTTTGGATGACCGTGCGACGATTTTGTCATGAACAGTGTTGCAACACACCCGAAAAAACAGAGCGTCTGGTCGAAGATGGGCCGCCACTGGCAGTTCTACCTCATCGTTGCCCTGCCGATGCTCTACTTCATCCTCTTTAAGTACGTACCGATGTACGGCATCCTCCTCGGCTTCAAGCGCTATCGCGTCAGCCGGGGTATCTGGGGAAGTCCGTGGGTGGGGATCTATCAATTCACCAAGTTCTTCAAGAACCCCTCGAGCCTTAGGATCATGTACAACACCTTCCTCCTCAGTATGTACGCCCTCGTCTCCTCGATCCCGTTGGCTGTCATCCTGGCCATCGCGCTCAACGAGACGCGCAGTCGCCTCTGGCGCAAGAGCGTGCAGATGATCACGTACGCGCCGTATTTCATCTCCACCGTCGTCATGGTGGCGATCCTCATGCAGTTCCTCGACCCCGCCCTCGGCCTCTTCAATACCGTGCGCGGCTTTCTTGGCAAGGATTCACTCAACTACATGGGTGAGGCGAAGCTCTTCAAACACATCTACGTGTGGTCGGCGCTCTGGCAAAACACCGGCTACAACGCCATCATCTACCTCGCCGCGCTCACGGGTATCAACCCGGAGCTCTATGAGGCGGCCAAGGTCGATGGGGTGAACAAGTTCCAGAAGATCTGGTACGTCGACCTGCCATCGATCCAGAACACCATCATCATCATGTTCATCATGAACATGGGCTTTGTCATGAGCCTCGGCTTTGAAAAGGCCTTCTTGATGCAGAACCCGCTGAATCTGGAGAGCGCCGAGATCATGAGCACCTACGTCTACAAGATGGGCCTTATCAACAGCGACTTCAGCTACTCAACCGCCATCGACATGATCAACAGCGTGATCAACATCATCCTGATCCTCACCTTCAATAAGGTGGCAAAGCTGCGCAGCAAGGACGGAGGGCTCTGGTAATGCACTACAAACAAAGAGAACTGTGGGAAGACCGCCTCTTTTCCCTCATGGTCAACACCTTCTTGACCGTCAGCTTGCTCCTCGTCCTTTATCCGCTGCTCTACATCATCTCCTGCTCTTTCAGCAATCCCCAGGCGGTCATCGCAAAGAAGGTGTGGCTCTTCCCGGTCCAGTTCGACCTGATCAGTTACAAGGCCGTCTTCACCAACAAGCAGATTGTAAGCGGCTATCTCAACAGCCTCTACTACATGGTCGTCGGTACCGTCGTCAGTGTATTGCTCACCGTGCTCTTGGCCTATCCGCTCTCACGCAAGGAGTTCTATGGCCGGAGCCTGGTCACCAAGCTGATTCTCTTCACCATGCTCTTCAGCGGTGGCACGATCCCGCTCTACCTGGTGGTGCGCAACCTCGGCCTCTATGACAGCCGCTGGTCAATCATCCTGCCCAATGCCATTACCGTATGGAATGTCATCATCACGCGCACCTTCTTCCAGGAGAACATCAGCGACGAGCTCTACGAGGCAGCGACCATCGACGGGTGCTCGGACATCCGCTTCCTCATCTCCTTCGTCTTCCCGCTCAGCGGGGCCATCATCGCGGTGCTTGGTCTCTTCTATGCGGTGGGGCAGTGGAACAAGTACTTCGATGCACTGCTCTACCTGCAGAATCAAGCACTCTACCCGCTGCAGATCGTGCTACGCAATATTCTCATCATCAACCGCAACACCCCGTCGATGACCGTCGACGTGGAGGCTGCGATCAGAGCCCAAGGGCTCAGTGAGACGATCCGCTACGCGGTCATCGTCGTTGCCAGTGTGCCGCTCTTGCTCATCTACCCCTTCGTGCAGAAGTTCTTCGTCAAAGGTGTGATGATCGGGTCGGTCAAAGGATAGGACGTTCCAGCTGCCTGACAGCTGAGATCATAGGAGGAATGAAATGAGAAAGACATTGTTGATCACCCTGGTCGTCGCCCTCTTGGTGCCGACCGCTCTCATGGCCCAGGGGACAAAGGCTACCCCGGCCGCGGCGAAGGTCGAGTATACCCCGCTCGGGACCTTCCCGATCGTAAAAAGCCCCATCACTGTCGACATCATGGTGGCACAGCCCCCGTGCGTCGAAGATTACAACACCAACCGCTTTTCCAAGTACATGGAGGAGCTGACCGGTGTGAAGGTGAACTTCATCATGGTCCCTGAACAGGCGGCTACCGAGAAGCTCGCCCTGGTGCTCGCCAGCGGCGACTACCCAGACGCCTTCCTTGGTTTTGGCATCACCTTTGACCAAGAGACCAACTACGGCACCCAGGAAGGGCTCTTCCTTCCGCTGAACAAGTACTACTCCAATGAGTGGATGCCCAACCTGATGAAGGCATTCGAAGAGTTCCCCGGCGGCGTCGGCTACATGACCAACATCGACGGCAACATCTACTCGCTGCCTCGCTTGGAGGGGTGCTACCACTGCTCAAACCAGGCAAAGCTCTTCGTCTACCAGCCCTTCCTCGACAAGCTTGGCCTCAAGACCCCGACCACCATCGATGAGTTCTATGCCGTGCTCAAGGCCATCAAGACCCAGGACCCCAACGGCAATGGACGGGCAGACGAGATTCCCTTGGCTGGCTCGATCATCGGCTGGAGCGACCACGTCGAGCGCTTCATCCTCAACTCCTTCATCTACTGTGACCTCGACACCGACATCAACGCGAACGCCGTCAGCGACGTCGGCTTCCTGATGAGCAACGGCAAGGTCGACACCGCCGTCAACAAGGCCGCCTTCCGCGAGGGTCTGGCGTTCATCAACAAGCTCTACCGCGAAGGGTTGCTCTACAACGGCTCCTTCACCCAGGACTCCAGCCAGCTGACCCAGCTCGTCGAGAGCTCGGCCCAGCCGACGGTTGGCTTCGTGGCAGGTGGCTGGAGAGGCCAGTTCTCCACCATCGGTGGTGATCGCTTCAACAACTACCGCGCCATTGCACCGCTGAAGGGACCCAAGGGCGAGCAGAATGCCGTCGTCTTCTTCCAGAACCCGGGCATCGGACGGGTAGTGGTCTCGAGCAAGAGCCCCTATGCCGATGCGATCATGCGCTACTTCGACTTCATGTACAGCCTTGAGGGAACTCTGTTGCAGCGCAACGGTTTCGAGGGCGAGGCATGGGCTTGGGCCGATGCCGGCACCGTCGGTCTTGACGGCAAGCCCGCTATCTGGAAGGCACTGACACAGTGGAACGACAAGGACCCGCAAAACGACACGTGGATCCAGGTCTATGCCGGTGCTCCGACGCCGACGATGAAGAACGGCTTGGCGGTCGAGGACATCTCTCGCAACGACGCGCGCTACTACAAGCCCGATAACAACGAGAAGGTGCTCTACGATGAGACAGCTGAGCTCTACAAGCCGTATGAACGGACCGATCTCGAAGTCCCCACCCTCAAGTTCACCGCCGACGAGAGCGAGAAGTACTCCACCGTCCAGCGTGAACTCGCCAACTACATCCGCCAGAGCGCTGTCAAATTCATGGTCGGCTCCATGGATGTCAATGACGACAAGGTGTGGAACGACTACGTGGCAGGTTTGGACAAGCTGCAACTGCCGGCCGTGCTGAAGTTGATGCAAACTGCATATGACCGCCAGTACCGGTAAGATCATTCACCATCGATGCACAAGGCCATTTTTGGCCTTGTGCGCTTTCAACACACGCCATGAAACCGAACATCATCTACATCCTCTTCGATGACTTGGGGTATGGGGATGTCGGCGCCCTCAATGAAAAGAGCGCATTCCAGACCCCTGCGTTCGACCGCATCGCCGGTGAAGGAGTCTCCTTCACCGATGCCCATGCTACGAGCGCTGTCTGTACCCCCAGTCGTTACTCCATCATCACCGGACGCTACAACTGGCGCTCTCGCCTTAAAAGCTCCGTCCTCGGAGGCTTCTCTGAGCCGCTCATCGAGGAGCACACCAAGACGGTCGCCCAGATGCTCAGGCAGTGTGGGTACCGCACCCACCTGGTAGGCAAGTGGCACCTCGGCCTCGGCCTACCCAAAGGGGAGGGCTTTGTCGAGGAGGCAGAGTTCGGCGACAGCTACCCTGTCGACTACACCAAGGCGATTGCGCACGGACCCACCTCGGTGGGCTTCGACACCTTCTTCGGCATCGCCGCATCCCTTGACATGCCCCCCTACGCCTACATCAAGGATGATCACTTCACCGCTGTCCCGAACACCGTCACCAAAGGAGAAGGTATGGGCTTCTGGAGAGAGGGGGTCACCGCCCCTGATTTCGTTCATGAAGAGGTGCTGGACACCCTCACTGACCGAGCGGTGAGGATCATCGAGGAGGAGCATGAAGAGCCGTTCTTCCTCCTCCTCTCACTGACTGGGCCGCACACCCCGATTCTCCCCAAAACGGAGTTTCACGGCACCTCCAACACCAACGCCTACGGTGATTTCGTGCTCCACTGCGACAGTGGAGTGGCACGTGTTCTCGCTGCTCTCAAGGAGCGGGGCATCGAAGAGGAGACGCTCGTCATCATGACCAGCGACAATGGATGCTCCCCCGCTGCCGACTTTGCCGCGCTCAAGCGGGCGGGACACAACCCCTCCTACATCTTCCGGGGCATGAAGAGCGACATCTACGAGGGCGGGCACCGCATCCCGCTCTTGATGCGGTGGCCGGCGATGATCAAGGGGGGAGTACGTTGTACGCAGCTTGTTGGTCTCGTGGACCTCTACGCCACGCTTGCTGACCTTTTGTGCTACCCCCTCGCCGATGATGAAGCGCCGGACAGTGTGAGCATGCTCCCCTTGATGCGGCAACCAAACGGACCCGCGGTGCGCTCTTCGTTGATCCACCAGAGCCTCGACGGCTCGCTCTCACTGCGACGCAGTCGGTGGAAGCTGGAGATGTGTCCCGGCTCAGGGGGCTGGTCCTTTCCCCGTCCCAAGAGTAAAGAGGAGGAGGGGTTGCCACCGGTCCAGCTCTATAATCTGGAGACAGACATCGGCGAGACGAACAACGTGGCGCACGTGCATGCTACCGTGGTCGATTCGATGAGGGCTGAGCTGACCCAGATAGTCCGTCTTGGGCGAAGCACCCCAGGCCCGGCGCTCTCCAATGATGGGATTGCCATCTGGGAGAGTGTGGCGTGGCTTGACGATTGATATTCTCTTTGCGTAGGCCCTCGTTGTGGTATACTGTGCTTCCCATGAAGAAGCGGGAGCGCTCCATTCGCATGTCTCGGCCGATGATCATCTTCTTCATCGTGCTCCTCCTCTCGCTCATCATCCTCCTCTTCGCCCAATGGTGGGTTATACGGACGGTGCGGTCTGAGAAGCAGGAGCAAGCGTATGCGATGCTGAACCTGATCCGCACGACCACCGACCTCTCGGTCGATCAAGCCTTCAAGCTCAGCCAGCTTTTGCTCTTGGACAATACAATCGCCAAGTTCATGTACCAGGGTCCCATCGAAGGAGGGAGCGGCGAGATCCAGAGCCTCATCGACGCCAAGAGTGTGTTGCCGGTGGCAACGGGCATCAATGCGATGCTCGCTGAAATCTACCTCTACTCCAACCGCAGCGGCTATATCCTCTGCTCCACCAACGCCTTCCTCGACCCTGAGCAGATGTACCCCTCTCTCTTCGCCTTCCAAGATCTCAACTACCGCCAGTTCCGCACCAGATACCTCACCCCCTCCTTCTCCCGCTCCTTCTTCCCTCAGGTCACGGCCATCGTTCACGGGCGAGAGCGGCGGGTCATCCCACTGGTGCAGACCTTCCCACTCAATAACCCCACCTCCAATGCCGGCAAGGTCGTTATGCTCCTCGATGCCGATTACTTTACCAACCTGCTCTCCGAGCCCATCGAGGGAGCTAACCCCACCGTCTATATCACCGATCTTGCGGGGAGGCTGATCATGTCATCGGGTGATCCGTCGTTGATCCAGGGCGAGCAGTATCGTGATGGGCAACACCGCCTAGCCATTGATGGAGAGGCGTACATCCTTTCGGTACTATCAAGCGAAGCAAGTGGCTTGCGCTTTCACAGCCTGCTCCGGCTCAGTGAGATCAATGCGATGCTCTCCCCGATGTGGAGTGTGGTAGCCGCCCTCTCCATCGGGACCTTCCTCGTGTTGAGCCTCTCGTCCATGCTCATCATGATTCGCAGCAACCGCAGTTGGAACAAGCTTCTGGGACTTGTCGGGGATGGAGAGCGACCGTTACCGTACGAGCAGGCGGTGCGCGCCATCTCCTCGATCGTGGCCGAAGATCGCAGTGCGGTGCGCCAAAAGGGGGGTACTCCCTTCATCATCGATACCTTTTTCCGTCGCCTGATCCATGGGCGGATGCTCACCACCACCGAAATTGAGGCGATGCTGCGTCAAGCCCAAGCGGACATCGACTTGACCTCCGCCTTGTTCTTCCAGATGATCCACATCGCTGCCAGCGATGCCCAGGATGTGCTCAGCGACGAGCTTTTAGAGGATTTAGACTTCACCCGGATAGTCGCCGCCAAGCAGGCTGACGAGATCTTCTCAAGCCAACACTACCTCTACATGGACTCATCCTTCTCCATTTGGGTGATGATCTGGCATGTGGACTGCCCCTCGCTCCAAAGTCGTATCGACCGCTTTTACCACGAATTCTCCAAGGTCTCCCCGCTCTCCTTCACCATGGCGGCAAGTTCGGCGAAACAACAACTCGACGAAATCTTCACTGCCACGGTGGAGTGCAGCGAAGTGCAGCAGCGCCTCACCCATGACCGTACGCTCTCAGGCTTTGCCCGCCATGATGCGCTCTCCTTCAAGAAGGATCCTTATCACTACACCACCGAGATGGAGCGGAAGCTCCACACCTCGGTCATTCGCGGTGATCTTGCAGTAACTGGTGAAGTGCTCTCTACCATCGAGGAGGAGAACTTCTCCAAGCGAAGCCTGGGCAGCGAAGAGCATGCCAACTTGATGCGCTCCCTCTACGCCTCGGCCATCACACTGAGCCAAAGCCTCCGCGCCCCGCTGCCATCGTCGCTCTTCACCTCCGCCGAGGAAGCGCGGCGCTTCTTCCTCTCTCAAGCTGAAGCGGTGGGCAAGGCCAAAAGCGACAGCGATGAAGGGCTCATCGGGCGCATCGTCTCCTATATCGAAGCGCATTACACCGATGTCTCGCTCAACCTCTCCCATATGGCAGCCGCCTTCTCCATGAAGGAGAGCTTTCTCTACCACTTCATGATGACGCGCATGGAGAGTTCGTTCGCCCAATATCTGGAGAGCTATCGCCTCGAGCGCGCCCGCACCATCTTCGCAGAGGCTCAGATCTCCATTGCAGAGGTAACGCTCCTTGTCGGCTATGCGAGCCCCCAGACGTTTCGGCGTGCCTTCCAAAAGCGCTACGGAATCCTCCCGTCAGAGTACCAGAAGACGGTACTCTACCGTCATCAGGAGTGAGGCGAATCATCATAGGCAAAACGCACTGTGCGCGTCTCCTCCTCCAAGCCGGTGGGCAGAGCGATAGGGCCATACAGGTCAGGTCTTCGCGCCTTCATCCACCGCCGTCCATTGCTGGCAGCGATGGTGGTGAGGTCGAGCTCTGCAACCACCATATCATCTTCGATGGCTACAGACTCAGCGAGGATTGTCCCATAGGGGTCGATGATCATCGCTGAGCCGGTACGCACCTCATTGTCGTCACGGCCAACGCCATTGGAGAAGAGGATATAGAGGCCGTTGTCGTGGGCGCGGCTGGGGAGCCACCGCATGAGCCACCCTCGTCCCTTCGCCCCTGCAAATTCCGCTCTGAGCTCCGCCTCCCTGCTCGAGCGCTGCTCCCAGAGCTCTGTATCGATGGTCTTCATGCCCCCTGGGCTTGCAGAGTTGCAGCCACCGGTCTGATGGGGAGCAAGGAGAATCTGTGCTCCCATGAGGGCGGTGATGCGTACGTTCTCGATGATGTTGTTGTCGTAGCAGGTCAGTACGCCGACCGTCACCCCCTCTTTGAGCTCGAAGACCGTATAGGAGGAGCCGCTTGTCATGTGGGCGCTGATGAAGGTATGGAGCTTGCGGTGGGTATAGTGACGCCCATCAGGGAGGGCGACGACATAGCTGTTGTAGAGCGCGCCATCCTCACCGAGCTCGATGAGGCCCGCCCCGATGGCCATCTGGTGGTGATCTGCGTGGGCCAGCAGCCCCTGGGTTGATGGCCCGTTGGGAATCGGTTCACTGAGGGAGCGTACATCTTCTTCTGACAGGGTACGTACATGCCAGTAGCCGGTGATGCACATCTCAGGAAAGGCGATGAGCTGGACTCCCTTCTTGTGGGCTTCAGTGACGAAGCGTTCGATGACCGCCAGGTTGTAGTGCTTGTCTCCAGCTCGATGGGTGAATTGAACGCTTGCAGCAATGATCTTCTCCATTCTTTGCTCCCTTCTCAAGTATACTGCAATCTTGTGTTGAGTGTAGGATTATTCTTGCAAATGAAAGCTGATTTTGATATGGGAATATCATAAAATATATAAATATGATAACGAAATCACCGATAAAATAGCCAGAATTTCCATTTTCACCTACGGTAATAAAGGATCTGATTGCAAATTATACGCATTACGGTATACTGAATGATAAGGAGAAACAATGTATACCGAGCTCTTAAAAATCATTGAGGGTGGCCTTGTTGGCGACAAGGAGCGGGTCTATGCGTATGCGGCGGTTCTTGCGAACAACCTCAAACGCCAACAAGAACATCGAATTGCCGACAAGATCGAGAAGCTTTTAGAACGGAGAGCGACGCCCTCGATGGTGACGTTGGACAGCTTTACATCAAAGCCGTTGGATAGCGAGAGCAGACTTGAGCTAGTGGAAGTGACGTCTCCTTACGTCAAGCCTGAAGAGGTTGTGCTGCTTCCATCGGTGGAGTGGGAAGTCTCACAGTTTGTCGAAGGTTATGAGAGGCGAGATCTGCTGCTTGCCCAAGGAATCGAAGTACAACACACCATGTTGCTCTATGGACCTCCTGGATGCGGTAAAAGTACGGTTGCCTCTCTTATCGCCTCGAGCATTGGTCTTCCGCTTGTCACAGCTCGATTAGATGGCTTGGTCTCTTCCCTGTTGGGTAGCACTGCAAAGAACATCCGCAAAGTGTTCGACTATGTCTCTCGCCAACAGTGCATTCTTTTCCTGGATGAGTTCGATGTCATAGCAAAGCTACGTGATGATAAGAACGAGCTTGGTGAATTGAAGCGAGTGGTCAACAGCTTGATTCAAAATATCGATGCCCTTGGCTCATCAACAATTTTGTTGGCAGCCACGAATCACGAGAACCTGCTCGATCCAGCGATTTGGAGACGATTCTCAAGAGTCCTCCATCTCGATTACCCTGCCCAAGAAGAGATGAGACGAATGGTGGAGCTGGTGTTGGAGGGAAAACCCAACAAGATTCTTGGCAATGAAAAGAAGATGGGACAGATCGTCGACGCATGTGTAGAAGTGAGTCATGCCGATATTCGTACTGTACTTACCAACGCGTTGCGCAGAAGGTTTTTATTGGGAGGAAAAGTGCTGTTCGCAAGTGATGTGCTCAAGGAACTGATTCTGTTCAAGCACCATGGACAGATTGAGCAGGATTATCTTATTCAGCAATTGCTTTCGATGGGGTGTGCTCATCGAGAATTGAACGGTGAACAAGGGTTCCCGCTTCGAAGAATTCAGACGTTGTCGAAGGATGCCATATGAATAGAGTGAAACGGCCGTTGACACTGATAAGGCCAAGAGAAGAGGATTATCATCGGATTGAAGGGGGAGGGGGCGAAAAACCGAAGTGGGTGCTCACTGGTGAGGAACTATTAGATAAAGCTGTAAAACTCCAAAAATCTCTTCGCCTTGTTGTCAACGAAGAACGAATCAAGGCGTATGCACTCATCCAAGTATCTCACATCCTAAAGGTGTGCCTTGATTCTTCGGCGACAGCGAAGACACGGAGGGTTCATATTGTTGAATTCCTTCAGACGAAGAACAGAAATCCAGTGATTGGGCTAAAAGGCCATGACGCGTTGCTTGTTGAGGTCGATTCACTGCCCCAATTTGAGATTCTTGAGGAAAGATTGAAAAATGCTGAAGATTTCTCTCGGGCCATCAGCTGTATTGAATCCTTCTCTTTATACGATCCGCAGGTTGAGATTCTAGAACAAGAAGTTGTGCTATAAAATAAAACTGCTAGATTTTGGGGACCACAATATCAATGAGAGAAATGCAGAGAAGATGACTTTGATGTTGAAAGCACACGAGCTCGACTTTTCTGGTACAACGTATTTGGAAGGTGGACCAATGATCTACAAACTCAAGAATATAGGTGCGGCGCAGATTGAGGACCTAAGGAATACTCCTGAATTTGGATTGGTAGAAGAATTAGTTCCCATGCCTTCGTTTTCAATCGAACTGGACTCTTTTCGTTCAACCCAACCAGTGCCTTCAATCCATAGAGATCCTGATGTTCATTACGCGAAACTCGGCGTGCTTGATACCGGAATTGCAGAGCTTGAGTCTTTTAAGCCGTGGATGGTAGAAAGAAGGTTCTCCCAATATATTTTAGATTCTTTAGACTTTGGGCATGGTACACAGGTAGCCAGTGTTGCACTTTTTGGCGATCTGCTTGAAGGTACCGATTGGGTTGGAAGCGATGGGTTTGAGTTGGTGGATTGTGCAGTGATCCCGAACGGACATAATACCCAAATTGACGAGGATGAGCTCATATTGAACATTAAGGAAGCAGTGACGATGTTCTCTGACGTCCAAATATGGAATATGTCCTTTAGTCTGATGGATACATTTTGCCCTGATGCTTATTCGGACTTCGCCAAGGTGTTGGATGAGTTACAAACTAAGAATGACATCCTTATCTGTAAATCTTGTGGCAATGATTTTAAGTTTGAAAAGGACAAGCACAAACCGATTACGCAAGGGTCTGAATCTGTGATGTGCATTACTGTTGGTTCTGTTGCTCACAAGCAACGGGATGGAGACTATTCAATGATAGGTCATCCTTCACCGTTTACGAGAAAGGGACCCGGGCCCAACTTTCTCATAAAGCCCGATGTGAGCCACTATGGAGGCAATGCCAGAATAGATCCGCAAAGCCAGACGGTGATACCAACTGGAGTGTCAGTAATTTCAAAGAATGGTGCGATTGAGAGTACAGTTGGTAGTAGTGTTTCAACTCCAAGAGTTTCTGGCCTTGCATGCAGACTGACACAATCAATGGACCTATCATTTGAACCTCTTCTGATTAAGGCACTTATTATTCACTCCGCTCAGTATCCTGCCTCGTTGAAGCTCTCTGACCCGGATCGTGTAAACCTCTGTGGTTACGGTATCCCAAGTTCAATTCAAGACATTCTCCATGACAGTCCAGATGAGATTACTTTGATCATAAGAGCAGCTCTTGTAAATGGTAAGAAAGTTGAAATCTTGGATTTCCCAATGCCTGAATGTCTAATTGAAAATGGTTTTTATCGTGGTCAAATAACCGCAACACTCGTACATAAACCCCTAATAGATCCAAGCCAAGGCCTTGAGTTCTGCCAGTCTGAAATTGAGTTGCAATTCGGATCGTACAGCTATAAGCAACAACGGGACATGGGCAAATCAAATGTCTTGAATCCCATCGGAAGATTGGGCAGCAAGAATGTGTTTACTGACAGCGTGATAAGTAGACGGGCAATGCAGTATAGCCATCATTTTGCTACTGAACGGGCGTTGGTCTATCGAGGGAAATATCATCCCGTTAAAAAATATGTAGCAGATTTCGATACATTCACAGCAGTATCAAAGCAACGGTACTTGGGTCAAAAGCGTTCATGGTATCTCCATTTACAGGGCCTCTATCGCGATCAGATCACAAGGAAATACCGAGACATGGAGAAAGAATTGCCGCCGTTGGAGTATTGTTTGGTTCTGACTATCAAAGACCCATCAGAAAAGAACAGGCTAAACGATGAGGCGATTCAAAAGCTTGACTATTACAATTTCTGGCATCAGTCATTGCAACTGTCTTCTGAGATTCAAATTTCAGTGTAGGCATAGTAGCTGTCCAAAAATTTTGGTTGATGGATGATTGGCGCATATGCGCCAACGATCTTCTCCATTCTTTGCTCTCCCTGTGGTACTATAACACAAGTTTTGGAGGAGAGAGGGAGGTGATGCATGCAGCTGACGATTTCGGGAACCGGCTATGTGGGGTTGGTGGCAGGGGTCTGCTTTGCCAAGGTGGGCCACCAGGTGACGTGCGTAGACATCGATGAACAGAAGGTCGAGCAGCTGAACAAGGGCATCAGCCCCATCTATGAGAAGGATCTGGAGGAGTATTTGAGAGAGGGGCTTGCCAGTGGACGGCTTCGCTTCACCACCGACTATGCAAGTGCCTACAAAGAGCCGGATGTGATCTTCATCGGGGTGGGGACGCCTGAGTTGCCCGATGGGTCGGCAAACCTCGCCTATGTCGCCTCGGTGGCCCGCCAGATTGCCGAGAACGTCGAACGCGATTGTCTGGTGGTGGTCAAGTCCACCGTGCCGGTGGGGACCAACGACAAGGTGGAGCAGTTCATAAAGGACTCATTGGTCCGCCCGGTGCGGGTGGAGGTCGCCTCCAATCCAGAGTTCCTCGCCCAAGGCAGCGCCATCCATGACATGATGCACGCCGCGCGCATCGTCATCGGGGTGGAGGACCGCCACGCCGAGGCGATCTTGCGCGAGCTCTACAAACCCTTCGACCAACCGATGGTCGTCGTCAGCCGTCGCAGTGCCGAGATGACCAAATACGCTGCCAACGACTTCTTGGCGCTGAAGATCTCCTACATGAACGATGTGGCCAATCTCTGTGAGCTTGTGGGCGCTGACATCGAGGATGTGGCCCTCGGCATGAGCTATGACGAGCGCATCGGCAGCAAGTTCCTGCGCGCCGGCATCGGGTATGGGGGCAGTTGCTTTCCCAAGGATACCAAAGCCCTGCAGTACCTCTCTGCCCAGTATGGGTACAACCTGAGAACCGTCGCTGCCGCAGTCGATGTGAACAACGATCAGCGCTACCGCCTCTTCAAGAAGGCCTCCAGCCGGATGATCACCTTCAGCGGCATCAAGGTGGCGGTCCTCGGCCTTGCCTTCAAGGCGGGCACCGATGACCTGAGAGAAGCGCCGGCGATCTACAACATCCCCCGCCTCTTGGAGCAGGGGGCCCTGATCACCGCGTTCGATCCAGTGGCTGAGGAGAACTGCAAACGCCAGTATGCCTATGACATGGGGTATGCCCAAAGCGTGGAGGAGGCGATCGCAGGAGCGCAGGTCTGCTTCATCTTCACCGACTGGCCTGAGATCAAGGCGATGGATCCTGCCCGGTTCAAAACCCTGATGAGGACCCCGCTCGTCTACGATGGGCGCAACCTCTTTGACGTGAAACGGATGTTGGAGGCGGGGGTGGAGTACTACTCGATCGGGCGATAAAAGAGGGTCCCGGATGGGACCCTATCGTCGTGCGCTCTTGTCTACGCCTAGCGTAGGACAAACTCCACCATATGCTGCTTTGCCCCTGCGATGTTGCCTTGCTTCATCGCGAGCTTCACTTGACTGAGAATCCGCTTGCCCTCATCCTCGCTGAGGGTATTGCCCTCCTGGGTTTGGATCAAGCTGATCAAGAGATCCAGGACTCCATACGCCTCGGCGATGTTGCCTCGCTGGAGGTTTTCGATCAAGGCGGAGTCGAGGATGTCCAGTAAGAATGGGGTAGTCACAATACTCTGTCCACTCTCGACGATCATCGCATCATGTGGTCGGTATCTTACCATGGCTCTCATCCTCTGTGGGGATGGCAGGAACACCGAGTGTGGTCATGCTGGCCCCTACTCATAATATCGACATAAGCGATTGAATATGCAAGAGGGGTACAGGCCACTTTGGTGCACTATTGTCGGGTATGGAATCGAGGGGTCACCAGACGAAGGAGCGAGAATTTGTTGCCCATTGCGTGCCTCTCATGGTAGGGTGGTTTCACGGGAGAGACACGGATGTACACAATTGATGCCACCACGCTCGGTATCGCCTTTGGATTGACGTTGTTCGCCGGCTTGAGCACCGGCATCGGTTCGCTGATGAGCTTCTTCTCCAAGGAGTTCAACCCCAAGTTCCTTGCCGCCTCGCTCGGCTTTTCTGCCGGAGTGATGATCTACGTCTCGCTCATCGAGATCTTCGTCAAGGCCCGCATCGCGCTGGAGGGGGTGCTGGGCCCGCGGCGTGGCTACCTCATGACCACCATCGCCTTCTTTGTCGGTATTGTCGTCATCGCCCTCATCGACAAGCTCATCCCCGATGCCGAGAACCCCCACGAGATTCCCACCCACCCTGAGGGGGAACGCGAGGCCCACAACCAGAAGCTGATGAGGATGGGCTTCTTCAGCGCACTGGCCATCGCCATCCACAACTTCCCCGAAGGCCTTGCCACCTTCATGGCGGCGATCAGCGACCCGGCGCTGGGGGTGAGCATCGCCATCGCCATCGCGCTGCACAACATCCCTGAGGGGGTGGCCGTCTCCGTGCCGATCTACTATGCGACACAGAGTCGCAAGAAGGCCTTCCTCTACGGCACCCTCAGCGGCCTGGCCGAACCGGTGGGCGCCTTCGTCGGCTTCTTCCTCCTCCGCCGCTGGTTCAACGACCTGACCTTCGGCTTCGTCTTCGCCTCGATCGCCGGCATCATGGTCTACATCTCCCTGGATGAGCTGCTGCCCACCGCCGAGGAGTATGGGGAGCACCACATCGCCATCGGCGGGGTGATGGCCGGCATGGTGGTGATGGCCATCAGCCTGGTGCTGCTTGCTCCAGGAGCATAAGCACACTTTCTGATCAAAATACCCTACTAGTATACTAGGCAATAGCGGGCCTCTCGCCTACACTGATGGCAGAAGAGGGACGTGCCATGCAAAAGAAGAGAACCATAGTGCTCGTTGCGCTCCTGCTCGCCGTGGTCGTTGGATGGGCTATTGCCTCACCGATGGTCGAAGAGCAGACCTTGCCACCGATCCAAGAGCTCAGTGCTCCTGAAGTAACCATTGGCCCTGAGCTGCGCTTCATCAAGGACCCGCCGCTGGAGCGCTGGGGAACCCGCCTCGCGCTGGTCAACGACAGCGGCTACACCATCGAGCGTTTCGACCTCTACAACCCGGTGATGGCCCACTACTCGCCGGAGGTGGTGAACCTGCTAGAGACCCCGCTCGTCAGTGGGGAGCGGCGGATCATCGACCTGCTCTCCCACCTCCTGCTCTTCAATGCCATCGCAGCGCGTGACGGGTTGCCATTCTCCTTTACCGCTATGGACGGCGAGGGCGATTACTACTACGGCGTGTGGGACCCCGCCTACGACAGCTGGAATTTGAACATCACCCTCGATCAGTATCGATCGGACTTCCTCGCTTCCCAGTATCCAGACGGAGGAACAACGCTCGCCCTCTTGAACCAGAGCGGCAAGGACCTTGAGAACTTTGCGTTGGAAGCTGAAGATGCCAAGAGCGGTGAGGAGGGCGAGGTCAACCTGCTCTCCCCTCACATCGTGCCTCCTGGCCAGCGGGCCTTGATCCCCCGTTCACAGATTCCGGCACTCACCCGCTACGATGGGAGTACGGAGCTCTCCTATAGCGCCATCGACAGCGATGGGGGACACTACCGGGGGACCTTCTACCCCGCCTATGATGGGTGGGCCATCGCCATCACCCCCGAATCCTTTGTCGGTACCGGCCGCTACACCCTGTATGTAGACAACCAACTCGATGATGCAATCTGGTTTCTCTATGCGATGACCGCAGAGGAGTACCTCCACGGTGAGTGGGGTGATGATATCTTGGGTATGGGGATCATCCAAAGTGGCGAGAGCGAGGCAGTGGACTTCTATGGGAGTGATCGATGGGCAGAACGCCTTGAACAGGGGTGGGAGGGCAGGCTCTACATCGTCGCCGAGACCTATGATGAGGAACGGTACCTCACTTACACCGAGTTCAGTAGCGACTACCCCACCATGTTCGTCAATTTCTATGAGGAGCGTCGCATTGGGGCAGCTGAGCAGGAGCAGAAGACGGAGCTGGTCCTCTACAACCGCACCGGCGATGATCTGTGGGAGCTCTACGCCGTCACCTCGCTGGATGGTGACGGGAATTCAGTGGGGGATGATCTGCTCGGCGATGGAATCTGGGGGTACGATGAGTACGTCACCCTCACCGTCGATGACCTTGGTGAGGTTGAACGGGCCGGTGTGCTGCGCCTCTATGCCGTCGATGTGGAGGGCAACGTCTACGCCAAGAGCTGGGCCATCGGAGGGGAGCGGCTCATGATCTTCCGCCAAAGTGACAGTGTGGAGTAGGAGATTTTTCTGCATTTGCTTGTCTCTTGTTTCGATACGGTATATAACAGGGCATGGGCAAGAGACGAGCTTCTTTGACGGTGATGATCAAGCCCGCTTCGGCGGCGTGCAACTTGGCCTGTGACTACTGTTTCTACCTCGATACCGCTGCCCACCGAGCGGAGGGCACCTTCTCTTTGATGAGCGATGAGGTCGCCTCCGCCATCATCACCGGGAGCCTCGACGAAGCCGACCACGTCAGCTTCGTCTTCCAAGGCGGTGAACCCTCTTTGGCAGGCCTCGCGTTCTTTGAACGCTTCGTGGCCGAGGCTACTGCCTATAAGAGCGCTGAGCAAACCATCCACTGGGCGTTTCAGACCAACGGCGTGCGCCTGAACGAGGCGTGGGCCGCCTTCTTCAAGGAACACGGATTCTTGGTAGGCATCTCACTTGATGGCAGCCCCCGCATCCATGACCTCCATCGACTCGACCACCAGGGCAACGGCAGTGGACGGGCGGTTGCCCACGCCATCGAGATAGCCAAGCGGGGAGGGGTTGAGTTCAACGTCCTCTCGGTGGTCACCGACCAGATGGCCGACAACACGGCCCACGCGTGGCGGTGGCTGGTTGACCACGGGGTGCGGTATCATCAGTACATCCCCTGCATCGATCCCATCGAGCAGGATCGCAGCTTCTTGAGCGCCTCCTCCTATACCCGTTTTCTCAAAGAATCCTTCGACCTCTGGTACGACGCCTTCCGGCGGGGAGAACAGGTCTCGGTCCGCTTCTTTGATAACATCGTGGCGATGCTCCTCTCCTTGGAGCCGGAGAGCTGTGACATGGCCGGCATCTGCTCGGTCAACTATGTGGTAGAGTCCAACGGCAACATCTACCCCTGCGACTTCTACTGCTTCGATGACCAGCTCTTGGGCAACATCCTCACCGGCTCGTGGGCCGACTTCGATGGGCGAAGGCGAGCGCTGCGCTTCATCGAGGAGTCGCCCAACACCATCGACGGGTGTGAGCAGTGCCGGTGGAGAGCGCTCTGTCGCGGGGGGTGCAAGCGCTACCGCAGCAGCTCCGGCTACCGGTACTGCGATACGATGAAGGAGTTCTTCCCCTATAGCATCACCCGGTTTGAAGAGATCGCCCGCATCGTGGCAGGAGGAAGAGGGTGAAGAAACACATCTTGCGGGAAGAGAAGGGGAGGCCTGAGGTCAACCTCCGTTTCTACCTGAGACTCTTTTGGACGACCTTCACCCTCTCGCTCTTCACCTTCGGTGGCGGCTTTGTCATCATCAGCTTGATGCGCAAGAAGATGGTCGTCGAGCTGGGGTGGATCAACGATGAGGAGATGCTGGACTTCATCACCATCGCCCAGTCGAGCCCCGGGCCCATCGCCGTCAACGGCTCCCTGATGGTCGGCTACCACCTCGCCCGGGTCCCCGGTGCCTTGGTCGCCGCCCTGGGGACCGTGCTCCCTCCGATGATCGTACTGACGGTAGTCAGCCTTGCCTACCAGGCGGTTGCCGACAACCAGGTCATCGCCGCTGCCTTTTCCGGCATGCGGGCGGTGGTCGCTGCCATCGTGCTGCAGGTCACCTGGGCCCTCTTCAAGCCGCTTGCCCAGAAGAAGCGTGTCCTGCCCATCGTCCTCTTCATCGCGAGCTTTGTCGCCCTCTTCGTCTTGCGTTTCAACATCATGGTGGTGATGATCGCCATCATCCTCTTCTCCGTCGTCCATAGCCTCGTGACCATGCACAAGGAGGTGCGCGCATG
>Ga0265293_10006172_pt1 | contig 19362 bp, 25 predicted proteins | sample Munlanlewell138R_FD_192505 | JGI IMG/M metagenome (GOLD analysis project Ga0265293, IMG submission 192505) | Leachate microbial communities from a municipal landfill in Southern Ontario, Canada - Leachate well 138R | ecosystem: Engineered > Solid waste > Landfill > Unclassified | place: Canada... | reverse complement strand
TTTTCTTGAAGTATATTAATTTCTGTATTAAATATTTTTTTTATAGCATCTATAAATACTTCTTTTAATTCAGGTTCTTGTAAGGAATTTGTAAAGTAAACATCTACATCATTTATTTTAGGATTAACTTGTGATTTTTTATAATAACCTAAAGTATCTCTTAAAAAACCACCTGCTAAAGTTACATGAAATTTACTTATATACATTTCTGAGTAGTTAAACAATTTATATATTTTTATAATAGTATCAGAAGTCACTTCATTCATTCGTTATATCCTATTTTTAAAAGTTTTTCTTTTAATTTATTTATCGTTTTTGGAATATTAAATATTTTTTTGCTTCTCATATTATAAACTAATGTTTTTGAGTCTGTATAGTTTTTAGAAAAAGTAATTTTATCATCTTCTAAATTATAAATATACGCAATATTATAATATGAAATAAACTCTTCAAAATGATTAAATTCTCTATCTTCTAAAACAAAAATATGAAATCTATAATTAAAAGACATATTTAGAAGTTTTTTATGAAGACTTCTATCATTTCTTATAACTATATCAATATCATTTATTTCTGGATTAAATAAAATAGAACCAAATAATTTTATATCTTTTAAAGCTATATTAGCTTCTTTTAATTTAAATTTTAATCTTTCAATAATTTCAGAATTCAAAATTTTCATAACTAAACTCCACTTTCAAATTAATAATATTTAAATTATAATATAATAATAAAAACTTATTTATCATTTTATTAATATATTATTATTTAGCTTTATTAAAATTTTTACGGAGAAAAAATGTCTGAGAAATTAAAAAAGAATCAATTAAATGAAAAAGAAATTTACATGGATTCTGTTGATTTTTGGGAAGGAGAGTCTATCTATGTAATGTTAATAGAAGAAATGAGTGAACTAACTAAAGCTCTTACTAAATTATTAAGAAATAAATTAACAGGTAGACGACCAGAAAAAGTGGTAGAATATAAAAAGAATATAAAAGAAGAATTGGTTGATGTAGAAATTATGTTGAATATATTAAAAGAATTTTTTGATGAAAAAGAACTTTTTAAAATGAAAGAAAAAAAATTAAAAAGATTAAATAAAAGAATGGAAACTGGAGATCTTTAAATGAAAGATTTTATAATTATCTCTCCTGATGGGTTTACTTATACTAAGAATGATTTCGAAGTAAATAACCATCAAGTCTTATCCTTTCAAAAAGCAATTAATGAAAAAGAAGCTTTAAAACAATTTTTTGAAGAAAATGAAGTACTTATTAAAAATCGTGAATACGAAAATTTTATTGTTTTTGAAATATCAAATAAATTAGAATTAGATATTTCAAGTTTAAAAAGAAGGTTAAAATGACCAAAGAACAACAAGAAAAAGAAAAAAGATTTTATAATTTATTTAGAAGTACTGATCCTTATAGAGTAAATAAAGAAATATTAAAAAATTTAACTGAATGGCCAAGTAGACCATCAAAATATTGTGATATGATTAAAGAAGAAGCAGTTTTAGTTTTAGTTCTTTACTCAAAAAACGATAATTTCGATTATGAATTTCATCCAATATATAATGATGAATATAGATTAAGCGAGTTAATTAATAGAGGAATTACTAAAGATGAATTCAAAAAGAATAATGAAATAACAAAAAGTTTAAAAAGGAGAGTAAAATGACAAAAATACAAGAGTCTCCACCTAAATATTATAGATTTTCAGCAACAGCTCATAATTATACTAAAGAAGAATCAGATAAAATTTATTATCATTATAAAGAAGTTTTTTCAAATTTAGAGAATTATTCTAGTTGTCATTCAAATTTAGAAAGTGTTTTATCTAACGGAATTGTTAAAAATATGGGTTGGTGTTATGATTTAAAAGGTTTCTTAAAAAGATATTTAATAAAAGATATTCGATATGGAGAAGTTACTTATAAAAGTATATACGCTATAAATAAAACAGCAATAAGACGTACTAAAAAATTTTCAAGTAAAGCTAAAATTATACCCTACCCAAAACAATTTGAATGGAGGAGAAACCTATGTTAAAGAAAAAAAAATCAGATTTACCTTTTTCTAAATTTTTAGAAACAACACAAAAAATTATTCCCAGTATTCAAACAATAGTAGAAAGTATTGAGGATATAACAAGAAAAATTAAAGATGAAGATGATGATGACGAAGAAGAGGATGAAGAAGAAAAATAAAGGAGGATAATATGGATAATCCGTTTGAAGGAATAACCATAGAAGGATTAAAAGAAAAAATTAAAAAGAATGAAGATTTAACTGAACTGGATAAAAAGTTTATATTAGTTAATATAAATGAATTTCATATTGGTTATTTAGATGAAATAAGAGCTTACTACCATTTAAAAGATTCTGATACACTTGATATGACACTTAATGAAGCTATTTTGGTAAGAAAAAGAGAAATATTTGGAGAAGAAAAAATTGAAAGAGAAAAAGAAGAAAAGAAATAAAGGAAAAGATCTTTATTTAGATACTCTTATTAAGAGAGACTCTATAGATGAACTTATAGAAATTTTAGACAAAGTTAAAGAAAAAGATCCTCCTATTAATTTTTATATAGATTCTCCAGGAGGCAGTGTTGCAGATACTTTATTCTTTATTCATTATCTAAAAGAAAATAAAAAAATAGATAAAATAAAGAAAATTATAATAATAGGTGATTGTGCTTCTGCTGCAAATCTTATCTTTTTAGCATTTCCTTTAAATAAAAGATACTGTTTTGAATTTACTAAAATGTTTTTTCATCCTTTAATGTATCAAGGATTAACCCTTTCTAAATCACAGGATTTTAGAGATGAAGAACATGTCTATAATAAAATGAGTGATTTTATGTTTAATTTTATTTTAAATAACAGTTCTATTCCTAAAGATTTTTTAGAAGAAACTAAACAAAAAGATGTAAATCTTATGTTAGATGATTTAATAAAATATAAAGTTATAAATAAGAAAAACGTAATAAAAGAATTATAAATAATAAGATGGGTATCAATACCCATCTTATTTTTTTTTATATTTTAATAAAACATTCTAATAAATTAGTAACTAAATATAAGGGGAAATAAATGGAAATTTATAACAAACCGCTACCAACATCAGCAAATATTATTGGATCTGTTGCAGGTTCAGTAATTCAAATGATGGAAAAAATCTTTCCTAAGAGATTTTTTAATCATGTTTATATTAATACTAGATTAGTATCTATTGAGCGATATAGAAGGAAAAGAAAATTAATTGGGTTTAGAACTCCAGCTATTTCTTTTACCCCATCCTTGATAGACACTCAATTATTAGAAAGAAGAAAAGATTTTCTTGAGCAACATAATATCATGTATAATGGAGCAGATGGATTATCTTTAGATGGAGTATTTCATAGACAAAGTATAGAATTTGAAATTAAAATGAAATTAGAAACGGGTCAAAAATTAATAGATATGCTACAATATTTGAGAAGTACTTTTAATTTCGATAGTAAATTTTATCTTAAAGATTATTTAAGTATGGAATATATTCCTATAGAATGTGCTTTACCTGCTCATTTATTAAAAAGAATAATAGCTGTAAAGGGTTGGGATGAATATAATACAAATATATTTCAAAGTTTAAATGAATATTTAAATCAAGGAAAAACTGATGGATTGTATTTTAATGCTAAAAAGAATTACTCCACAGGTAATAATACTATTATGTGGGTTTACCCTCAAAATATTTTATGTACAATGGATGGTGAACCAACTATAGAGAGAGGAAAAAAAGGTAGAGCTAGAGATGATAATTATATAGGGTTTAGATTAGTAGTTGAGTTAAATGTTCCTATTTCATTTAGAATGTTTGTAGAAGAAGATAAAAGTATTTCAGAAGAAATTAATAAAATTTCTAATTTATTATTTCTTATTAATAGAAAAGACTTCCTTTCAACTGATGTAATAAAATTAAAACAGATTCTTTCTAATCTTCAAACCCCTGAAGCTACAAACTTTTATCCTATACTCTTAGAAGAAAAAAATTCTAGAATGAGATATTTAATTCAAAATTTTGTTAATTCCGATTCTTATGAAGAATTAATGAATAATCTTTCCTATTTAGTATCACATGAAGAATCTATAAATTTTGGTTTGGAATTAGGTAAACTAATTTCTAGATATGAAACAGAATTAGATTTAAGAAAAGATTTTTCTTATCAATATTTAGATGATAAATATCCTTCTTATTTTAAAGACTTTGTTTCTAGAGAGCTTTCTTTTCAAAGTACTGATACTACTGATTACCCATTTGAAACTAGTATTGATATTACTTTAGAAGAAGAAAGAATTTATGAACAAAATTTAGTGATTGATGTAAATCAATATGATAATAAAAATTATATAAATAGTCCTTTAAACACTAGATATTTTTATTATAATAAGATACCAGCTTACTTACCACTTATACCAGAAATAACTGAAGCTGAAATGCTCAACCCAAATTTTGATTATAGTCCTTTTAATCCTAAATTTGGTTTAATTGATTTTCCAGTAGAAGATAATAGAAATCCTAATCATTTAAATAGTCCCTATAATCCATTAAATTTAAATAGCCCTTTTTATGAAAATAATGGTTTATTAAATTATCCTATTGATGATTTGCGAAATCCTTTAAATTCTTTAAATAGAATAAGTCCTTACAATACTTATAGTCCTTTTAATCCTACTAATTTAAAAAGTCCTTTTAATTCGGAAAAAGGATTAATAGATTTACCTTTAGATGATTTAAGAAATCCTTACAATAAAGATAGTTTTTATAATCCGTTAAATGAATATAGTAATTATTTTCCTTTGTATGATATAGATATAGAAAAAAATGGTAACTTTCCAGAATTTAAACATAAAACTTATTTTAAAGATTTAACTGCTACTGATGAAAATTCTGTTTTTAATAAAGAAAGCGATTATTATTATAAAAATGAAAAGAGTCCCTTCCATCCAAGAAATGGTTTAAACTTTTATTCTTTTAGTACAGGAGTTTTTTTTATTCCAAATTATATACCAAATAACTCAGAATTTAATGTAGATAAAAAAGCTTTTAAATTTATAGAAGAAGCTGACTCAAGATTATTAAAAAAATATTTTGGGAATTATTATAAAAAGTATGAAAATTACTTACAAAGAAATACTCAAAAAAATATAATAGATGAGTTAACTGATATAGATTTGAGCGATGGAAAATTGCTTTATGAATTTAGACTAATTGAACAGCTACAAGAAAATTTTCTTATTAATAAATATCTTGAATCAATGGATTTAAAACAACTTGATACAGTTCCTATTTCAGATTTAATAGGTAAATTATTAAATAGAATAGAAGAAGATGACAAGGTAACTCTTCATTTTCAGTTTAATGAAGGTATGCCAGACTATCTCGGATCACAGAAATTAGTATATTATAATGTATTTACTTCTGATATAAATGATACTATAGACACAATTCAATTAGAAGAAGAACTACCAGAAGTATTTAAGAAAGGAATTAAATATCTAAAGGATAATGTTAGAAATGTAAATAAAGATGTTTCCATCATATTAAGAGCTAGAGATACTGCTGTAGAGGAGTGTGATTTTTCTATGAATTTTAATACTTATGAATTAAAGATTTATAATCCTCTTATAAATATGAATTATTTTATAGGTATTTATATGGAAACAAGTTTATTAAATAAAATAAATAAAGAAACTTTAGAGGGTAAATAATATGTTTTTAAAATCAAAAGAAGAATTAAAACACGAAGAGTTAGTAATGCTAACAGCTTCTTTAGCTAAAATAAAAGAAGTAGGTGATGATATATTAAAAAAAATTATGCCAAAATTAAATCTATTATTAAATAAATTTATTCCTGGTTTAATAAGAGATGTAAGTGAAAGAATTAAATTAATGGAAACTAATAAAGATATGTATTTTAGATCTCAAAATTTTACAGAAAATAAAGTTAAACTTCCAGATATTATATTATTGAGAGAAGGAATAGATGGTTTACATTTAGGTTTAAAAGATTATAATCAAAAACTCTCTAATTTTAGAGGTAATACTAAAAAAACAATAGAAGAAATAATTAATGAAAAAAATGCTAAAAAAACTACGAATGAAATTGATTATGTAAAAACTAGAATAAAACAAATAAAAAAGGAAGTAAATGAAAAAATTAAAGAATCTATGCAAGATAGAGATGAAATGTTTTGCAGTAACTTTATTTACGGAACTGAAGTTAAAAATATAATAAGACGATCATCTCAAATAAGATTTTTAGTTAATAATAAAAAAAAAGAATTAAACGAACTATCTAAAGAAATAAATAATTTAAAAACTCAAAGTAAATCAAAAAATTCAGATATTACTTTACGGTTAAATGCTTGTAAACAAGTATTATCATTTATAAAAGATGATTTAAATTCTTTAAATGAAGCTTTAATTTTAATTAAAAAATTTATATTTCCAGCTTCAGATTTATTAATAAAAACCTCCAACCAAAAACCTGAAGAGAAAGAAGAAAAATCTATGGGGAGAGAATCTGAAGATATGAATGAAAAAAAGAAACAAGTAGTAAAATAATTAAGAGAAGGGAGTTTTTTACTCCCTTCTCTTTTTTTTATTTTAACAAAAGCTTTTTTCTATAAGAGGTTTTATTTTATCTACTAAATAAATAGCTAATTTAGTTTTTTCTAAATCATTTATTTCTTTAGACAAATAATTATCCTTAATAGAAAATATTTCTGTTTTATTTATTTTTATTTTTTCTTTTTCAAATTTTTCTACTTCAAATTTAAATAAGAAAGTAAATATATCAGAATCTTCTAATCTACTTTCAGCTATATCAAATTTAACTGAAAGGTTAAAAATTTTTTTAGTTAATATTTTTATATTATAATTCCTTTCAAAAGTAACATTAGGAATTAATTCATTTTCGTTAATTATATTATAATCTACTTCTTTTTCTTCATTTTTAAATTCTTTAAATAAATTTAAATTATTTACTATCTTGGAATTGAAAAGACTGAAGAACTTCTCTTCAGGCCAAAGACATAAGAATTCATCTTCATCACTTGATATAAAACAATCTTTTTCATATAAATAAACTTCTTTGTAATCATTTAATGTTATCTGATTTAAGGACATAATAACTGAATCAACAGTAAAAGTAAAATATATAACTCTATCTTCAGATAAGAGCAATTCTTTTGAAAATTTTTTTTGTTTATTGGGTGTAATATTAATATTTAATTTAGTTGCATTCTTATATACAAACTCCAACCAATTATAAAATGATTTACTATTTTCTATCAATTCATCTATATCAACTCTGTTAAGATTGACTGTAAAATTTTTCTTATTATTTAATAATCTATTTTTAAAATTTGTATAATTTTTTGTAGCCATTTTTTCCTCCACGTTTTTTGGTTTGACTGCATCTAACTGAAGATTTATATTTAAAGCTCTAGTTATTTTTATTAAATTATTTAAATTACAATTATTATTTTCTAAATTTATTATTATACTTTTATGTAATTTAGCTTTTTTTGCTAAATCCGATTTAGAAAGTCCTTGTAAAATTCTAACTTTTTTAATTTTCCTTATCAGTTGTTTCATATTTTTTGATTATCTTCTCCAAATGTTTTGCAGCTTTGTTACAAAACGAATTCTGTTTCATAATTCTTTTATATGTTTTTTTAACTATATCTTTCTCTAATTCTCTTAAAAGATTCACACTTCCTACTTCACAATCATTTTTTTCTTTGATATCTTTTAAAAATTCATTTGAATAAAATCCTTTAATTCTACTTGTAATATCATGACTGATATTTGCATTGAGAATTAAAGTTATTTTTTTAGTCAAATTACTTTTAGCTATATTTAAATCATTATATAAACTCTCTTGATATTTATATTTTTTATAACAAGATAAAAAATGTTTAATTTCTTCACATTTTAACTCTTTTTCAAAAATTTGAGGCTGAGTTACCTCCATTAATATTTCTAACTGATAACTGTTTAATTCATGAATTTTTGAAGTCCATATCCATTCATACTGTACATCATCATATATTATATAATTTGTTAATTTTAATACCTTTGTAGTAAAACTACTTAGTTCTAAAGAATTTAAAATTCCATTAATAATAAAATTTGAAAAATTTCTACTAATACAAAACTGATCTTTGGCTGGCACATTCATTAAACAACTCCACTAAATAAAATTAAAATTACTAATAAATAATATATATTTAAAAAAAAAGTAAAGGAACATAGAAATTGTTCCTTTACTTTATTAAATTTATAAAATGAAAAGGTTTTCTCCCTTCTCATCAATATTTATTTTACCCCCTTTCTTGAATTTTCCAAAGAGAATTTCATCAAGTAGGAGTTTTTCTAACTTATCTTCAATAATTCTCGCCGTTTCCCTTGCTCCGAAATCAGCTGAGAAGCTTACCCTTGCAAGGTACTCTAAGGCTTTTTCTGATAAGTTTATTTTTATATTCTTATCTGCTAAACGAACACAAAGTTCGTTTACATTCTTTTTAACTATATTTTTCATTATCTCAGGTGAGATATGTGAGAAGTACACAACACCATCCAACCTGTTTCTGAATTCTGGTGAGAATGTTTTATCTATAGAATCTTTCATAACGGAAACTTGTTCTTTTCGTTCTCCAAATCCTACTTTTACCTTATTTATTTTTCTAGCTCCTGCATTGGAGGTCATTATAATTATTGCATTTCTAAAGTTAGCTTTCTTTCCAGTGCTATCTGTCAGAGTTGCATAGTCCATAATCTGAAGGAGTGAATTATAGATATCTGGATGAGCTTTCTCTATTTCATCTAGAAGCAATATACAATTAGGTTGTCTTCTAACTGCTTCTGTCAAAAGCCCACCCTCTTCGTACCCTACATACCCTGGAGGCGCTCCGAACAGTTTTGCAACTGTATGTTTTTCCTGATATTCACTCATATCAAAGCGATGGAGAGGAAGATCAAGTTTTTTAGACAGAACTCTAGCAAGCTCTGTCTTTCCAACACCAGTTGGTCCGACAAACAGAAACGAAGCTATAGGTTTTTCAAATGATTTAAAACCTGCTTTCGCTTTTTTTACTGCTCTAGTGACTTCTTCTACTGCAGATTCCTGTCCATAAATTTCTTTTGATATATTATCTTTTAAATTTTTTACTAATTCTAATTGATCAACTTTTATATTAATTTCTTTTTTATTTGTTATTAAAGATACAACATTCTCTATCTGTTCTTTTTTAATAGTTTTAACTGGATTTTTAGAAAGTTTATTCATACTTCCAGCTTCATCTATTAAATCTATTGCTTTATCTGGAAGAAATCTTTCGTTAATGTATCTAACTGATAGCTCAACTGCAGCTTTTATAGCATCTTCCGAATATTTAACTTTGTGGAACTCTTCATATTTTTTTGAAAGTCCTTTAAGTATTTCAATTGTTTCTGGAATTGACGGTTCAGGAATATCAATTTTCTGGAATCTTCTTGAAAGAGCTGAGTCCTTTTCAAAATATTTTTTATATTCTGAATATGTTGTTGCTCCTATACACTTCATTTTTCCTGAAGTGAGAACATCCTTCAACATATTAGCAGCATCTATATTAGAATTTCCTGCACTTCCTGCTCCGACTATTGTATGAATTTCATCTATAAAAAGAATTGTTTTATCTACTTTCTCTAAAGCAGTTATTAACGCTTTCATTTTTTCTTCAAAGTCTCCTCTGAACTTTGTTCCTGCTACCATGCTTGACATATCAAGTTTTAATATCTGGTAGCCCAAAAGATCTTCAGGAGTTTCACCTTTAACTATCATCTGTGCAAGTCCTTCAGATATAGCTGTTTTACCCACACCAGGCTCTCCAACATGAATAGGGTTGTTCTTTTTTCTTCTCAATAGAACCTGAATGGTTCTTTTTAATTCATCTTCCCGCCCAATAAGAGGATCAAATTCATTATTTGATGCCCTCTCAGTCAGATTTATAGTAAATTTAGCCAGAATTTTTTCTGGTGTTATTTCTTCATTGATATTTTGTTCACCCATAGTTGCTTCTTCTTTTCCTTCGAAAGAAGAGTGATGAGATATTGAATTCAATAACTCATATCTGTCAATTTGTTGAAGGAATTCCGAACAGAAACTTTCATTATCACTATAAGCTAATGCATATATGAAGTCTCCCACTTCTATAGAAAATCTTCCTGAAGAGACCACTTTTTCTACCGCAAAAGAAATAAATTCTCTAAAACTTGTGGTTTCTTGTAAATTAGAAACAGTGAGTTTATTCATAAGTTTTGGAAAATTATCCAAATACCTGATTACTGAATTTTTTGCCTCTTTTATATCTATTAAATCTTCTAATATAGTTTTTGCCTTTTCATTATCTAATAAGGCTAAAAATACATGATCCTTAGTGAGATATTCATGATAGTAATCTTTTGCTCCAGTATAAGCATTATGCATTATACTATCAACATCTTGACTGGTTTTTACTCTTTTATATTCTCCTCCACTCATTCTACTTCCTCCATAATAAGTTTTAATGGAAATTTATTCATTTTTGCTTCTTCCATTACTGTTTTAATTTTTGTAGAAGCAATTTCTTTAGGATATATACCAGCAATTCCAGAACCTTGTTTATGAACAAGGTACATTATATTAATTGCTTCTAATTCATTTTTATTGAAATGTTTTATCAGCATTTCAATAACAAACTCCATTGTAGTATAATTGTCATTTATAAAGACGACTTTATACATTTTAGGTAGTTTGATTTTTTCTTTTTCTTTTACATTTGTTTTTTCTTTTAAAGACATTTTTCCTCCACGAAAAATAATAGTAATAATAATCATAATAATAATATATATTTAAAAAAAAAGTAAAGGAATATAGATTCCTTTACTCTGTTAAATTTATATAATTTGAAAATTTATCTTTAACGTCTTTATCTATTAAACGATTATTTAAAATAAAATATTTTCTATCTCTAAAATGACTACTATATTTTATTAAGTTATCTAAAGATATCTTCCATCCACTTGCAATACTATTAAAAATACGGTCTTTATCATTTTCAGAAATACATATTAATTCTATAGTATCTTCATTTAAATGTACATTTTCGTTACATATAAGATATCTTACACTTGAAAAATCTATTTTTTTATTATTAAATAATTTTATAATACTTTCATTACTTAATTTATTATTTTTACATATAGGATACATATTAAGATTTTGAAGAATAGGATCACTATCAATTATTTCATCAGATAATTTAAAATCTGGGTCGTTGCTTAATACGTCCCAAACACTCTCATATATTAAATAAACATAATCTACCAATAACCAATCTTCTAACATTTTTTGTTCATATAAAGTTATAATAAATTTATTAAAAGATTCTTCAAAAGATTGAGTTAAAAATTTATTTACATTCCTTGTTATTAATTTACAATTATTAAAAAATTCTTCTGAGAAGAGGTTTTTATCATAATGATTTCTATTATATTTCTTTATTAAAGAATTCAAATAATTATAAATTTCATTTGTAATATTTGACATTATTTTTTTGTGTTGTTTTCTTATAATATTTAAATTTTTCTGTAAATAATTTTTTTTATCTTTAGCTTTTTTATAAAGATTAAAATTAAAAGTACTATATATTTTACTTGAATATTTTATTATTTCTTTGTAATTATATATTTCTATAGGTAAGTTTATATCTTTATTTTCAAATTCATCTATTTCGTTCATCCTATTAACTCTAAATAATTTTTAACTTTCTCTCTTAATTTTCTGCTTATTCCATAATTTTTTTCCGTAACAAGGTGCATATTCAAATTTTCTTTATATTTTATTATAAAATCCAAAGTAAGAAATCTAGACAGACTTAATTCCCTCCAATTTATTAAAGTTATAAGAATATTTTTTTCTTTTAATCTTTTTTCTATTTCTTTCATCTGTTCAATTATTTCAATTGAAATGAAATGTTTTCTACACACTATATACCAGTCAACTTTTTCAATATCTTTGTAAGTCAAAATATAATTAGTTATAAATTCTTCATTTAATATTTGATAATTTATTAATTCTTTTATATTCGCTAACATTTTATCTTTATGTTTTTTCATATACTCGTCAGATAGACGTTGCCGAGTAATTAAATAAGCCCAATCCTGTTTTTGAATGTAAGGTTCTAATAAATTAAGAGATTTTTCGTCTAATTGATATCTATATATAATTCTAGTAAAATTAATATATTTTTCATATGTTTTTATAAAGTTCTCATTTCTAAAAGATGACATTATGTTTATTATTTTAGCCCAATGACGATTAGAAATATTTTTAGGTTCTATTCGTTCTATATATTCATATTTGTTTGTTTGTTTTATAAATTTTTTTAAATTAAATAGTTCTTTTTTAGTTTTACCCATTTCAAGTCTCCTAAATTTAATCTATAATTATAATATATATTTAAAAAAAAAGTAAAGGAATCTATGTTCCTTTACTTTATTAATTTTATAAAATCTAAAAATTTATCTTTAACATTTTGTTGTATATTCTTATTTATTTTTAAATGATTAATATCATCATTACTCATAATATTTAAATTTTCTATTAAAAAATCAAACGATAAATTTTGACTTAAACAAATACTTCCTCTCATAGATGGACTTTTTAAAAATCTTTCCTTAAGAAAATCTTCACTTAAAGAATAATTATTCATTATCAATATAAATGATTTATCATATATAAGATGTTCTTTCTCTATTAAAATCTTTTTTATAAAATCAGAACTAATTTTTGTTTGAATAGTAAAAAGTTGTTCTGAATAGAAAGATAATTGAAGAAAATATTTAAAAATAAATTCATCATCTAAATATTTATAATTAACAATCTTTTCCCAATCTGATTTGTCATGAAAATGTTTTTTAACTGTTTCATACCAATTAAAATCACCACCATCTTTAGGAGTAATTGCTTCAATTCCTATTTCTTCTACATATTTAATTTTATCTTTAGCTTCTACAAAATCTTTGTATTTAAACATATCAATCCACCAGTTTTTTATAATTTAAATATTTTTCTACATCAAGATTTTTCTTTTTATTAGTTATAGTATGATAATGCTCTAAATGATAAATAATAGGAAATATTGTACCAATTCCTATAAATCTTTCAGCACTTAATTTTTTATCAAAATATATTAAAAAATCAAAATCTAAAAAAGAATATAAATCATTTATTATTATTTTCCAAAGTTCATAAACAAAGGATTTAGAACGATATGGAGTGTTAAGCGCTTCTTCTAATATACTATCTATATATTTAATTTTATTTTTACTTCTTTTAAATTTTTTGCAAAAACGATCTTTATGAATTATAATATTTTTTTGTTTACTTTTAAAAAATTTTGTCATGATATATCTTATATACTAGGAAAAGGAAATAAATCTTCATCACTTTCTTCTCCTATTAATTCTAAAAAATTTAGAAAATCTCTTTTAATTTTTTCAGGTGTGTTTTTATTACTTTTGAATTCTTCAATACGTTGTTTTATTGTTTTTTTATGTTTGATTAAAAAATCTAAAGAAAAATTTTGATATAGAGACAGTTGATCCCAATATAAATCATTTTTAAATTCTTCTATAATTTCTTCCGTTAGATTTACATTTCTACTTAAATAATAAAAATTTAAATAACGGTGATAATATTTTGAAATAAAATCTTTAGATAATTTTTGATATTCGGAAATATTTTTCCAATTTAATTTTTCTTGATATTTTATTATAAATTTTTCACTTAGTTGTTGTTTGCTTACTCCTTCCCAAAAATTTAAACTAGATTGTATATTTGAACTAAGTGTTGAAGAATCAATAAAAGTATCTCGGAAAGGAATTATATGATTAATTATAAATTTTTCACTTACTTTTTGATTACAAAGAATACTTTCAAATATTTTTAATGGTACGAAATATTTTAAAATAAATCTTTCAGAAAAACATCTATATTGAAATTGGCAGAGTTTATCTAAGTAAGTACTCTTTTTAACAAATTTATCAATATGTTTTAATATAAATCTTTCAGTTAATAATTCTTTTGTTTTTGTTAATTCATTTATATCAATTTCATAGCCCATTGCTATTAATTTTTCTAAATCATTTAAATCATTAATTTTTAAAGAAATTTTATGTTGCTTCACATTTTCATCCATCTATTTTTTCCACAAAATTATTTTTAAAATAAGAACTACTTTCAGAATATTTATGTTTACTTTTATAAAATTTTGTCATGATATTTAATTTTAAAATGGGGTAAAAGAATCTTTTTCGGGAATAATTTCACCTGATAAATCTAAAAAATTTATAAAATCTTTTACAACATTTTTAGGTGTGTTTGAATTTTCTAAACTCCAAATATCGTCTATAATAAATTTTTTATATTTTATTAATGAATCTAAAGTAAATTTATGATTTTTAATTACTCTTTTCCATATTAACAGATCTTTATACTCATCTAATATATCATCTGTCAAATATTTATTTTCGCTCAAATAACGTTTATTTGTAATATTATTTATAAGTTTTTCTTCGAAAATTTTAATAAATTTCAAAGATAGTTTTTGATATTCAGCTATATGTGACCAATTTAATTCATTTTTATATTTACTTATAAACTTTTCACTTAATTTTTGTTTACTTATATAACTCCATAAAATTTCCTCTGTGTCTGATTCGGTTAAACCAGATATTCTTTTTACATTTTTACTAAAGTAAATCTGATTATTACGTATTACAACATCTTCTATAAATTTTTCATTTAATCGTTGATACATAAGTATTGTAGTGAAAAAACCGTAAGGTATAAAATACTTTTCTATAAAATCATGAGAAAAACAATCCACCTGATACTTGCAAAGATTTTCCATTATTTTTTCATCATTAAATAAATTTATATTTCTTTCTATAAATTCTTGATTTAAAAAACCTTCAGTTTTAGATAATTCTTTTATATCAACTCTTAAACCTTTATTTATTAATTCTTCTACTTGTTCTAAAGAATCAAATTTTACAGAAACCCAAAAATTTTTTTTCATACATTTAATCCTCGTCTAAAATAGTTATCGTAAAGGTAGTTTGACAAGCATTACATTTATAGTTACCAGTACCTATTACAAAATGTTTTCCATCTTCAAAACAATTTTTAGTTTCAGCAATTAATCCTCCGGCACACTTAGGACAATAATTCATTTTTACCTCACTTATACTTTTTAATAAAAAATAAAAAGTGGAGTGCAAATTTGCACTCCTCTTCCTTATTATTCTTCGTCCTTTTCTATTTCTTCTTCGCTCAGTTCAATCTCTTCAAGTTCATCATCATCTGTTTTATCAAACATTAACTCTTCTTTTATTTCATCAAAATTTCTTTCATCAAAAAACATATTATTTCTCAAGAATGGAGATAAAGTAACTGTTAAGCCTGGATCTCCAGCTGATGCAAATACTAAAGAACATTTACCAATATAACTCTTATGAACGTTTCTGTATTTAACAGGAATAACTTTACTTTTAGAAGATATTGACTGTGGGCCTTTAAATGTTCCTTTTAAATAACAACTAAAAAGTTCCATACAATTAACAGTATTATCATATCTTAGTAAATCATTTCTTATAATTTCTTTAACTAAATACATGATTGAAATATTTCTAAATAGACCTTTCTTAGTTTCAAATGAAGATAATCCTTTAGAATGTATCATTCTATAACTATTATCAGAAAATTTCATAATAAGAGGATTTAAAAGATATTCAGTTAATCTTATTCTTTTATTTTTTAAATCCATATTATCTCTATAAATTAAAAGATTAAAATTCGAAATCATCCATTTTATTACAGCATAAATATCCTTTTTATCTTCATCTTTTACTTTAAGAATTTTTTTAGTATTTACATCAAATATTCTTTCTAAAGAAATCATAACCATTTTACTTTTTTCTTCAAGATTATTTAAATTTTTTGTATAATTCTTTCCTAATTCTCTTTCCCAATAAATCTTATCTTCTTCTATTTTTCTATTAGTTTTTAATTGGTTGAGTAGGGAATAGAACGAAATAAAGAAATCTTTCTCTAAATCAGTTTCAAGATCTTTAAATCCTATAAAAGTGGAATTATTTATTTTAATAATTTGATAATTTAAATCAGAAAATTTTTTTATTTTCTTTTCATCATTAAAAAAGACAATTTTATTTTTTCCTAAATAATCCTTTATAGTTTGTTTTATTCCAAATTTAGCAAATATATAGTAAAGAAAATTAAGATCTTTTTTAAATAAACTTATCCTTAAAATTTTTCCTTCTATTTTTAATTTAGTGTCATCTAACAAAGTAATTTCTTCTTTTGATAGCTTAGATTTAATATTTATTCCCATAAGAAGAGTTTTAAGAATTAAATTTTTGGAATTCTTTGTTTTAACATTATAAGTATCTCTATCTACTATCTGGTAGATAGGAAAATAATTATTTCCGTTAAATATAAATCTATTATTTATATTTTTAAAGTAAAATAAAGGAACGATAATTTCTTCAGTCTTTTCTAGTTTTGTTCTCTTTTCAATACCTGTAATTCTTAACTTTACTTCTATTAAGTCGAAACGACTTATATCTACATTTTGAATTTCTCTTTGTTTGAATTCAAGTTCATTTAATTTTCTTACCGAAATTACATCAATTCCAGTCGTTGTTTTAGCTAAAGTTGAAAATATCTCTTCAATTTGTTCAAGAATATTATCTTCATATTTTTCAATAAAACCGTTATTAAATTTTTCAGGATTCTTTCTTTGATATTTAGCTAAAAGTCCTAGGTTCATAGATCTCTCCTTGAAAGAAAATTTTTAATGTTAAGAAAACTACAGGTTAATAATATGTAGTTAATTTTTTTTTTAAAAAACTGTTCTTATTTTATAACTAACTAATTAGAGGATAGTTAATTTGAATAGAAATAAAAAATTGTACGAATCCTTTACTATAAATGTATAATGATTAAGTTATATTGTCGTATTTATTAATTTTTTTAATTGGAGTTCAAGATGAACAAAAAAGATTTCATCAAAGAAGTAAGTGTAAAATCAAAGATGACAATGAAAGATGCTGAAGATGCTGTAAACAATGTTTTGAATACAGTAATTGGAAGTCTTAGAAAGAATGATTGTGTTAAAATCGCTGGTTTCGGTAATTTTAAGAAAACACTTGTAAATGTTACTACTGGTATCAATCCTAAAACTGGTAAGAAAATTGCTATGGAGCCTTACACCAGGGTAGTTTTCTCAGCTTCTAAGAAGTTTAAAGAGACTATTAATTCAAAGAAAGAAGAAAAAACAGCAAAAAAAGACAAGAAAGCTAAGAAGTAAAAATTAATAAGGAATAGGGTAGTTTACTACCCTATTCCTTTTAATATTTTTTTTATATTTATTATATTAGAATTTAGAGTATCTATTATTTGATATATTTGAAATTCTTTCTTTTTCTTATCATAATCTTTTGGGTATTTAATTTCTTTTTTAAAATTTTTTATTATTTTATTATTATTAGGATTATCCAAACCTAATATTTTTAAACTTTCTTCCATTTCTTCCATTTGATAAAGCAAATCTATTAAATAAAAAGCTTTATCTAAATTATTCTCTGTAATTTCTACAGTAGGAAAATCATAAATAGAATGAAATCCTGATGGATGTTTTGACATAAATTCTTGTATACCACTTAACAACCAATTTATTTCATTATTATTAATTAAAAATATTTCTTTACTATTTAAAATTTCTGTTTCACTATCTAAGTAATTATTTAACTCAATAGAATTTATTTTGTCATAAATAAAATTTTTACAATCTTCTTTTATTAATGTTTTGTCAAAATAAAGTTCTACAAATTTATAATTAATACTATCTAAAGATGTTAAATAATAACTATTTTTATTAAAAGTATTTGCACCAAAATTAGCTAATAGTTTTTTTTCTAATTGAAAAAAATTCTTTTGCGCTTCCTTTATACAATACCTTTTTTCAATATCATCTAAACACAAAATTATTTTAAATACATCTTCATTATTATTTTGTACATTGAAGTGAGTATAGCTATCCAATACTATTAATTTTTTATAGCTTGGAATGAGATTTATTTTTTTATTAGTTATTATTTTATTATTTGAAATTACTAATTCTTCATCTTCTATTAAACAATCATTTATAATTAGTTTATTAAGAATTCGGTTCTCATTGATAATAGGTATACTTTTTATAAAAACTAAATCAGTTATATAAAATTCTTTTTCTTCATTAGTGTTATAAATATTTAATGCTGTTTCATTTATAAATAATAAATACTCTAAAATATTTTTAGCATTATTTTCTTTAAAGTAATTTAATCCTTCTACTATCTTCCAGTAAGGTATTATATTGATATTTTCAGATTTCATATTTTCTCCATTAATTAATTAATTTTTTATAATTAATATATTTTTCAATTACTTCTTTATTTAAATAAGTATTATAAATATAAAAATCTTTTATAGCTGAAGAACGATATTTTTGTTTTGGATCATCTTCTAAAACTAATCCCCTAAAATCATTATTCAAAATATCTTCTAAGGTTAATAGTTCTACATTTTTTTTATTATTAAAATTAGTCACAACATATGCAGGAAGTAAATATTTTAAATTTTTTCTTAGGAAATCTATTGATAAAATAGCACTTTCAGAAATTTTTAAAATAGTATCATAAAAAATTTTATCATAACTTCCTTTAAATCTTTCTAAATGTTTTATACTGTTAGATTTTAATAAAATTTGTTCTATTACAAATTCAAATTTTTCTCCTTCTAAAAAGAAAAATTTTTGAATTCTGATTGTATCTGAAAATTCAAAAAGAAGTATATTTATCACTTCAGAAATAAATTCTCTATCTTCTTCATAAATTAAAAGATAACTAAATAAAGAATTAAAATACTCTTCACTTTCATTCTTTATATAATTAGTTTTTTCTTCTTCTGTCAGTAGGTTATTTTTTAATTTTTTACTTTTATTAATTTTATCATAAAAGTAAGCATAAGCTTGCTTAATATTTTCGATCTTTTCTTCGATCGAATTATTTCTTATTTTATAAAATTCGAAAAATAAATCGGTACTTTCTTTAAAAATAATAGGTTCTTTTTCATTTAACATTTTTATTCTTTTCCTTTAAAGTTTATTATTAAAATTACTAATAAATAATATATATTTAAAAAAAAAGTAAAGGAACATAGA
>Ga0265293_10006171_pt1 | contig 19363 bp, 17 predicted proteins | sample Munlanlewell138R_FD_192505 | JGI IMG/M metagenome (GOLD analysis project Ga0265293, IMG submission 192505) | Leachate microbial communities from a municipal landfill in Southern Ontario, Canada - Leachate well 138R | ecosystem: Engineered > Solid waste > Landfill > Unclassified | place: Canada... | reverse complement strand
GTCCTGGGCGAGGCGTGCCGATGCCAGCCGGGCCCGGTGTGACGTCGTATACGCAAGGTTATGCGAAAGTTCGCAATAAATTCACGACTTTCATACCGGGATGCAGCCTGCGCGCCACTTGCATTTCATAATGCAGGGCATGACTTTTCTCAACATTGGTCTCGTTGTCATCGGCGACGAAATTCTCTCCGGCAAGCGTGTGGACAAGCACATGCCCAAGCTGATCGAGTTGCTTGGCGAGCGCGGCTTGCACCTGGGCTGGGCGGAATACGTGGGTGATGACCGGGCGCGGATCACGGCGACGCTCAAGCGGGCATTTGCCACCAGCGACGTGGTGTTCAGCACGGGCGGCATCGGCGCCACGCCGGACGACCATACCCGCCAATGCGCGGCCGCGGCGCTCGAGAAACCGCTTGTTCTGCATCCCCAGGCCAAGCTTCTGATCGAAGAGCGCATGCAGGACACGGCCCGCGAGAGAGGCGTTCCCTACGAACCGGAGCACCCGGACAACCTCCACAGGCTGAACATGGGCGTCTTTCCTGAGGGCGCGCGTCTGCTGCCCAACCCCTACAACAAGATTCCCGGCTTCAGCTGCGACGGGCCTGGGGGAGGCACCATCCACTTCACCCCGGGTTTTCCGGTCATGGCCTGGCCCATGATGAGCTGGGCTCTCGATACCTACTATGCCGAGTGGTTTCGCAGAGGCGGCTGGCAAGAGCGGTCCGTGATCATTTTCGGTGCGATGGAGGCTAGTCTGACGCCCGTGATGGAGCGGGTGGAAGCCGCACACCCGCAGGTCAAGGTATTCAGCCTGCCCAGCGTCGATCATCCGCAACATGGCAAACATATCGACCTCGGCGTGAAAGGCCCTGTCGAGGCGGTGGGGCCGGCGTACGCTGATCTGAGAAGGTGGCTTGAGCCTTTCGGCCTGAGTTACGGGAAAGAGATCGTCAGTTCCTCGTAACTTCGGCCGTTGCCGGCCCGCTTGACGATTTCAATGCACCAATGAAGTGCGTAACGTCGCAGAGTGTGCAGAAAATTCACCTGATCGGTGCAGTTTTTGAGCACTTGCCCCGTTTTGCGTCAATCGGCACAGAGCTCAAAGGCACAATGGCGCATTGACGCGAAGCAATCCGTGCATTGGCATGGAAGCTGCATTCCCCAGATTGAGTTTTTCAATAATCCAGCCCTACTAGGAGAGCCTGATGGCCAAGACTGTCGCAGATGTCATGAAAATGGTGAAGGAGTTTGAAGTCAAGTTCGTTGACTTCCGTTTCACGGATACACGCGGCAAGGAGCAACACGTGACTGTGCCGGTGTCGCATTTCGATGAAGACAAGTTCAGCGATGGCCACGCCTTTGACGGCTCGTCCATTGCCGGTTGGAAGGGTATTGAGGCCTCGGACATGCTGCTGATGCCCGACCCTGACACTGCCAACATCGACCCTTTCTTCGAAGAGCCGACGCTGTTCCTCACGTGCGACGTGTTGGAACCGGGCGATGGCAAGGCTTACGACCGTGATCCGCGCTCGATCGCCAAGCGCGCGGAGGCGTATCTGAAAGCATCGGGTGTGGGCGATACCGCCTATTTCGGTCCTGAGCCGGAGTTCTTCGTTTTCGACGGCGTGCGCTGGAGCACGCAGCCAGGGCACAGCTTCTACCAGATAGAGGAGTATGAAGCGCCGTGGAACACTGGCGCTCAACTCGAAGGCGGCAACCGCGGCCATCGCCCCACGACCAAAGGCGGCTACTTTCCGGTGCCGCCGGTGGACACCACGCACGACATGCGTGCGCAGATGTCGCTGATCCTCGAGTCGCTGGGCGTGCCGGTGGAGGTGTTCCACCACGAGGTTGCAGGCGCGGGGCAGATGGAACTGGGCACCAAGTTCTCTACCCTGGTGCAACGCGCCGACTGGACGCAAGTGCTCAAGTACGTCGTCTGGAACGTCGCTGACTCCTACGGCAAGACGGCCACTTTCATGCCCAAACCGTATCACGGCGACAACGGCAGCGGCATGCATGTGCACCAGTCGATCTGGAAGGGCGGAAAGAACCTGTTCGCAGGCAATGGTTACGCAGGCCTGTCTGAGACGGCCCTGTTCTACATCGGCGGCATCATCAAGCACGCGCGGGCACTCAATGCCATCACCAACCCGAGCACCAACAGCTACAAGCGCCTGGTGCCGCATTTCGAGGCGCCAGTCAAACTGGCGTATTCCAGCCGCAACCGCTCGGCGTCGATCCGCATTCCGCACGTGATGAGCGACAAGGCGCGCCGCGTCGAAGCACGCTTTCCCGATCCCATGGCCAACCCGTACCTGTGCTTCTCCGCGCTGCTGATGGCTGGCCTGGACGGTATCGAAAACAAGATTCATCCCGGCGAGGCAGCGACCAAGGATCTCTACCATCTGCCGCCCGAAGAAGACAAGCTGGTGCCCACCGTGTGCCACAGCCTGGACCAGGCGCTGGAGGAGCTGGACAAGGACCGCGCCTTCCTGACCAAGGGCGGTGTGTTCAGCGATGGCATGCTGGATGCCTATATCGAACTGAAGATGAGTGAAGTCAACCGTTTGCGGGTCAACGTCAACCCGGTGGAGTTCGACATGTATTATTCACTGTGATCCATTCCTGAACTTGCCATGGCCCGTCTTTTCGCGGGGAAAAAGGGTGGTCCCGGCCACCCTTTTTGTCGTAGATGGAACGATTGGCGATCAAACGGGTCTAGTGTCCTGAGTTGCAAGTTCGTTGAACAAATCGGCCGACAATCGACACCATGCTGCGTTGCAAAGCCTCGCGATACCGCCCGGTATCACTGCGTTTTGCGCCTTGTCTGCTGCCGATTTCGACAGATTAGTTTATTCAACGAGCTTACAACTCAGGACACTAGGAGCCTGAGACCAACGCCATGTCTTTGCCCCGCCGCCGCAGGGCGGGCACCGGGCGCTACGGAACACTGATATGAGAACTGCTTGGCTGCTGACTTCTTTTCTGGTTGCCACCACGGGTTGGCTGGCGGTTGTTCCTGCTTCTGCGCAGGATCGCATTTACCGCTGCGGTAACGAATACACCAACCGCATCGGAAACCGCAAGGATTGCAAGGTGGTGGAAGGCGGGAACGTGACTGTGATACAGGGCACCACCCCCGCAGCGACGCCAGCGCCCGCACGGCCAGCAGCAACGAACCGTGTGGTCACAGCGCCCGCAGCGGCGCCACGCGTCGACTCACCCGAGCAACGCGCGCGCGATGCGGATGCGAAAGCCATCCTGGAGCAGGAGCTGCGCCGCACGGAGGCGCGCCAGGCGGAGTTGCTCAAGGAATACAACAACGGCGAGCCCGACAAGATCGGAGGTGAAGCGCGCAACTATCAGAAATACCTCGATCGCGTCGCGGAAATGAAAGCCGCTATCGACCGGAACCAGAGCGATATCGACGGTATACGGCGCGAGCTGAACAGATTCAAGTAAAAGCAGACGGTGCGGCGGGGCGGCCCGCTGCGTCCCGACCGCCGTGAATCCGTGACCCCGCTACATATGGCAATCGCTCGCAGACCACATCCCGCGCGCTTTCAGGCGTTCGACCAGCTGGCTGTGCTTGTGGCAGTGCTGGCTGATGATGGCTTGGTACTGTTTGCCAATGCCGCCCTGGAAGACGCGGTGGGTCTGTCCTGGCGCAGCATTGAGGGCACGTATTTTCAGGATTATTTTGCAGAGTCTGCTTCGCTGCAGCATGCGCTTGAAGGCGCGCATGAGAACGCGTTTGCTGCGCTTCGCTACGACGCTCACCTCAAGCGCCACGGCAGGCCAACGGCGGACATGCTGCCCGTTCACGTGATCGTGGCTCAAACAGAGCAGTCCGGCGAATTGATTGTGCAGTTGTTGCCACAGGAGTTGCAGGCGCGCCAGGAGCGGGAAGAGCGCCAGGCTGAGCAAGTTCGCGCCAACAAGGAGTTGTTCCGCAATCTGGCGCACGAGATCAAAAACCCCTTGGGCGGGATTCGCGGGGCGGCTCAACTGCTGGAGATGGACATCGACGCGCCTGAGTTGCGCGAGTACACCCAGGTCATCATCCATGAGGCCGATCGCCTGCAAACCCTGGTGGACCGCCTGCTGGCACCACACCGCCACCCGCAGGTGGTGGGTGATGTCAATATCCACAGAGTATGCGAGCGTGTGCGATCCTTGATTCTGGCGGAGTTTCCCAAAGGCCTGAAGGTCGTTCGTGATTACGATATCTCGATTCCAGATTTTCGTGGCGATCGTGAGCAACTGATTCAGGCGCTGCTCAATATTGTCCGCAACGCCGCGCAAGCGCTTACCGAGCGCATGGCGGCCGGCGGCGATGCGGAGATTGTGTTGCGCACCCGGGTGGCGCGGCAGGTCACGGTGGGCAAGCAGCGCTACCGGTTGGCACTGCAATTGCATGTCATTGACAACGGACCGGGCGTGCCCGATTCGATCAGGAGCCATGTGTTTCTTCCTCTGGTGTCGGCCCGAGAGGGCGGAAGCGGCTTGGGCTTGACGCTGGCACAGACTTTCGTGCAGCAGCACCATGGCTTGATCGAACTCGACAGCGAACCCGGCCGTACGGATTTTCGAATCCTCATTCCATTGCCTTGACAGCCCAAACACAAAGAGACCGCCGCATGAAGCCGATCTGGATCGTTGACGATGACCCCTCCATCCGCTTTGTGCTGGAGAAAGCACTCTCGCGTGAGGGGTTGCCCACGCGCTCATTCACCCATCCGCGCGAAGTTCTGGCCGCGCTGGAGGGCCGCGATGGGACTGACGGCACAGACACTCCGCAAGTACTCGTCAGTGACATCCGCATGCCAGGAGGCTCAGGCCTGGATTTGCTGCAGCAATTGAAAACGCGCTTGCCGAGCTTGCCAGTGATCATCATGACCGCCTTCTCCGACCTGGATAGCGCCGTCTCGGCTTTCCAGGGAGGCGCGTTTGAGTATCTACCCAAGCCTTTTGACGTGCCCAAAGCCGTGGAGCTGATTCGGCGCGCTGTCGAGGAAAGTGTTCGCGAGGAAGTGGCAGAGCTTCAGCAGGCACAAGCGCCAGAGATGCTGGGCCAGGCGCCCGCCATGCAAGACGTGTTTCGAGCGATTGGCCGTTTGTCCCAAAGCAACGTGACGGTGCTCGTCACCGGCGAGTCGGGAACTGGCAAAGAGTTGGTGGCCCGCGCCTTGCACAAGCACTCACCCCGAGCCCAAGGCCCGTTCGTGGCCATTAATACGGCCGCCATACCAAAGGATTTGCTCGAAAGCGAGCTGTTCGGGCATGAGCGCGGTGCTTTCACAGGCGCGCAGGCCACGCGCCGGGGCCGCTTTGAGCAAGCCGATGGCGGAACGCTGTTTCTTGACGAGATCGGCGATATGCCTTTTGACTTGCAAACACGGCTTTTGCGGGTGCTCTCCGATGGGCACTTCTATCGCGTGGGCGGCCACAATGCCGTAAAAGCCAACGTGAGGGTGTTAGCCGCCACGCATCAGGACCTGGAGCGGCTCGTGAAAAAAGGTGCTTTCCGGGAAGATCTGTTTCATCGCTTGAACGTCATCCGCCTGCGACTACCCGCGCTACGTGAACGTCGCGAAGATATTCCGGCCTTGACGCAGCATTTTCTTGCCATGAGCGCCCGACAACTCGGAGTGGAACACAAGAGGGTCACCAAGGCTGCGCTCGCACGTCTTGCCGAGTTCCGCTTTCCCGGCAACGTCAGGCAACTGGAGAATATCTGCCACTGGTTGACTGTGATGGCGCCGGCGCAAGTGATCGAGTTGAAGGACTTGCCGCCCGAAGTGCTGGCGGAAGCTGATGTGGGCGGAGGAGGCCCGCCAACTGTTCCTGAGCGCGCCGGCGCGGCGCCGAGCGCCAATGCAGGGGTGGATGCGTCGATTGCCTCTCATGCCACTGCCGAAAATCTCCATGCTCACCTTGAGACGCAGGCATGCACTGTGGCAGATTGGGAGCGAGGCCTTCAGGCTGAAGTCACCGCCTTGCTCGTTGGAGGCCAGCAGGATGTGTGGGATCAGATCCTCGCGCGAGTCGAAGCGCGCCTCATACAGGCGGCATTGGCTGAAACACGTGGCAGGCGAATCGATGCAGCTCAAAAACTCGGTATCGGGCGCAACACCATTACGCGCAAAATCCAGGAGCTTGGTCTGAAGAGCGGGTCGTAAAAGCCTCACGTCCTGCGCGCAGGATGGCCCGCCTCCGGTGGGTGGGTGTGCCCGTGGCAGTTTTTATCCGGCCTGTCTGGCAGCCGCACGAACCAACTGAGACAGCGCAGGGCCGATTGTTTTCAGCACTTCAGCAGGCTTGGTTTTATAGCCTGGCGTGGCGCAGTTAAACAGGAGTCTTCTCGACCCATACTGGATGTCCGAGGCCACGCCTGCGGCCAGCACTCCCATGCCGCCATCGCCCAGGTTGATCGCGAAGTGTCGTTTCGCATAGTGGGCGATGCTCTCTTTCGCGCCCTCGATGCTCAGAGCGTATTCTTCAGGCCGAGCCTGCTTGACCCGCGAGAGGAATGCGGCACGCTCAGCAGGTTCCAGTACGGACAGCCATGCGCGGCCCATGGAGGTCTCCACGATACTCCGAATCGCGCCGACGCCGGGGCGCGCCAGCGTGCCTTGTTCGTGCGCACAGGTTTCAATGAACACCACGTCCATGTCCATGACGACGCCTACCGAGACCGCCCCCTCGAAGCGGTCTGCCATGGATTGCAGCAAAGGCCTCAATTGAGCCAGCATGGGCGCATTGATGATGTAGGGGTAGCCGAGGGTAACTGCGGCGGGACCAATGAAGTAGCGGTCAAGCCGTGCGTCATGATCGAGAAAGCCTAAGGCCTGAAGACTGCGGCACAGACGGCTGACCGTGGACCGGGGCAGGCCAAGACGCTGCGCAAACTCGCTGTTGGCGTGCGCCCGAGGGTTCTTGACGAAGCATTGCAAGATCATCAGCCCCTTGGCAAGAGTGCCTGAGAAGTTGGGGTCTTCGTCACGCACACGCTGCAGGTCGGTCTGATGCTTGATATTGTGGATGGGGCGAACCTGCTGCAAACTAAAAAGCTCCTTGACAAGATCCTGCCCCACAGGGCCAGTCTGCCCAAGTGTGCCATTAATTGAAACGCTGTGGCGCCTCTCCGCCTGCATCAGTTCGTATGGATGAGCGTTACCCAGTCTGCAACAAGCGCGGGCTTTTCCTGGCCCTCGACTTCCACGACGCAGTGGCGTGTCAAGACCGTGCCTCCGGCTTTGGGCTCTACGGAGGCGAGCGTTTGCCGCAACCGCACGCGCGCGCCGCTCGGCACGAAGCTGGTAAAGCGCAGGCGGTCAAAGCCATAGTTCACCCCTTGCTTCACGTCACGGATTTGAAAGATCGTGCTTCGGGCCATGAATGACAAGAAAGAGAGTGTCAGAAAACCATGCGCCACCGTACCTCCGCGCTCTCGCTGGGCGCGTTCCTGATTCACGTGAATCCATTGATCGTCAAGCGTGACTCGCGCGAAATCGTCAATGTCTTCTTGCCTGATCGTCACCCAGTCGCTCAAGCCGATTTCCTGGCCGATGTAGTCGCTCAGTTGGTCTACTGAGATAACGGGGCGTTCTGCTGCGGCGGTATCGGTTGTGCTCTTGCTCATGTTTTGACTCCAGCTTCCTTGACAATGGGTGACCACCGATCAATCTCCTGCTTTACATACCCCGTCAGGCCTTCCGGGGAGCTGGCGATCATGCTGTAGCCGCTCTGGGCCAGCCGGTCGCGCACTTCGGGCTCAGCGCTGACGGCGAGTGCCGCTGCGTGAAGCTTGTCGATCACCCCGCGAGGCGTGCCGGCAGGCACCAGGATGGCCTGAAATGCTTCGCCGACAATGTCAGGGAAGCCTTGCTCAGCCGTGGTGGGAATGTCGGGCAGCGCCGGCAGGCGCTTGGGTGAGGCGATGGCGATTCCGCGCAGTTTGCCTCCCGCCACCTGTACGCCACCCGGCGTGTAGGCGTCGATCATCAGGGGTACTGAGCCACCCATTACATCTTGCAGCGCTGGGGTTGACCCTTTGTAGCCGATATGAGTGAGGTTCGCGCCGGTTTTGACGCGCAGAGCTTCGCCGAGAAGGTGAGGCATGGAGCCTACTCCTGCTGTGGCGAAGCTGAGCCCTTTCGGATCTGCCTTTGATGCCTCGATGACATCCGAGAGTGTTTTATAAGGCGTTGAAGGATTTGCAATCACAATACAGGGCGTGCTGGCGATCAGCATGACGGGGGCCAAGTCTTTCAAGACGTCATAGGGCTCCTTGATGCCCAGGGCCGTATTCAGCGCCAATGGCGCAGCCGCGAAGAGTATCGTGTAGCCGTCCGCCGGCGCACGCACCACCATTTCATTGCCGATGATGGTGTTGGCGCCCGGCTTGTTCTCCACCACAAATGGCACGCCAAGCCGCTCTCCCATGCGGAGACTGAAAAGCCTGGCCACTGTATCCAACGCACCGCCGGGTGCGTACGGCACAACCACTCTGATGGGCTTTGACGGATAGGCTTCAGCCAGCGCAGGGAAGCTGGCGAGGCCTGCTGTCGCCGTCATGGTCATCAGCGCTTGGCGTCTGTTGAAAGATCGTGTGTGCATTTATGTCTCCGTGCGCCGGTCAAAACCGGCGAAGTGTTGTGAATGAAAGAGTCATACGTTGAAGGCTTAGCCAGCTACGGCGGCCCCGAGTCATGCGTGCACATCCGTGAGGGTGTGGGCGAAGCGTTGACAGGGGTACGCGCAGGCCGGGTATTGAGCCGCGAAATACATGCCCTGCGACTTCGGTCGCGGGATGACCGGGGTGCCGAGGCAGTGGAGACGTGCCGAAGGCCATACTGGTGCTGCCGCATTGGCAAGGCAGTGCTGGACCCCGCGCGGTCACAGACCCCGCGCATGCGCGGAAACACTTCGCACGGGAACCGGGAGATCCCGCCATCTTCTGAGGCACGCCGTGAGGCGAGGGATGCCGCAGAGCGCATCGTGAAGCCCGAGGGCGTACGGCGATGAGTCAAAGGGGCGGGAAGTCGGATCGCAGCGTAGTACCGAAGAAGCTGCCGAACAAGGCTGTGGGTGCAATTCCCGTGGCTGCGGAGGTGGTGGAGGGAAGGCTGCGAGCCAAGGGAAATGCCAACGCAGCGCACACGCGACGGACACCGAGCCGGCCTTATGACGTGCAAAGCGCGCTCGATGGCATACGACAGACGGCCAAAGGCGACCGGCAAGCCCGGTTCACCACGCTGATGCACCACGTCTACGCGCCCGAACGCCTGGAGGCGGCCTACTTTGCGCTCAAGCGCGATGCGGCCGCTGGGGTGGACGGCCAGACGTGGCACGCGTACGGACAGGACCTTGCGCACAACCTGCAAGACCTGTCCGCTCGGCTGGCCCGGGGCGGCTACCATGCCAAACCTGTCAAGAGGGTGTATATCGACAAGGCAGACGGCAGCAAGCGCCCTTTGGGCGTCCCCGCGCTGGAAGACAAAATCGTTCAGCGCGCCGCAGTCGAAGTCTTGAACGCCATCTACGAGCAGGACTTCCTCGGATTCAGCTACGGCTTTCGCCCCGGCAAGAGCGCGCACGACGCGCTGGATGCTGTGGCAGTGGGCGTGAGCATCAAACGGGTGAACTGGGTGCTCGATGCGGACATAGCCAAGTTCTTCGACACAATCGAACACGACTGGCTGATACGCTTCATAGAGCACCGGATAGCCGATACGCGCATCGTGCGATTGATCCGCAAATGGCTGGGCGCCGGTGTCATGGAAGGGGGCAGGCGAATCCAGCAAGAGCTGGGAGCCGTGCAGGGCGGCAGCATCTCCCCGTTGCTGGCCAACATCTACCTGCACTACGCATTCGACCTGTGGGTAAAACAGTGGAGGGGCCGTCATGCCCGAGGTGACGTGATCGTCGTGCGTTATGCCGATGATTGGGTGGCCGGATTCCAGTACAAAAGCGATGCCGAGCGTTTCATGCGAGCGGTCAGCCAGAGGCTGGAGCGGTTCGGGCTGAAGCTGCACCCGGATAAAACGCGGCTGATCGAGTTCGGGCGCTTTGCCCGGCACAACCGACAGCGCGCGAGACAAGGCAAACCGGAGACCTTTGACTTCCTGGGGTTCACCCACTGCTGTGGGCAAAGCCGCGCGGGAAAGTTCATGGTGCTCAGGCTGACGAGCGGCAAGCGCATGCGCGCCAAGCTGCAGGCGGTCAAGAGCGAGTTGCGAAGGCGCATGCACCAACCCATAGCCGAGCAGGGCGCGTACCTGCGAGCGGTGGTGGCTGGACATGCGCGCTACTTTGCCGTGCCCTGCAATGGGGCGCGGGTGCAGGCCTTCAAGTGGCAGGTGGGACGGCTGTGGTACCGCACGCTGGTGCGGCGCAGCCAGAAGAAACATCTGAACCAAAAGCGCATGCATCGACTTCTCACTGTGTGGTTGCCCCCTGTCCGAATCCACCATCCGTACCCCGGCCAACGTCTGATCGTCACGACCCAAGGCAGGAGCCGTATGCGGTAGCTCCGCACGTACGGATCTGTGAAGGGGGTGTTGGGTGACTGGCATTCCTACTTCGACTGAGATTTACAGTTTTATTCTGCAGTGGTGTGAAATCTATTGCCCGCGCCATTGCGGCGGGCGTTTTTCCGCGAAGGCGCGGGGCCCTTCGCGTGAGTCTTCGGTGGCAAATGCGATAGCGGCAAGGTCTTCTTCAAGGCGCAAGCCCTCGGAAAGGGGCAGCTCAATGCCGCGGCGTACCGCATCTCTGGCCAGTTGTACGGCCACGGGTGCGTTGGCCAGAATCTCGCGCGCGAGAGCATCTGAGCGCTCCAGGAGCTCATCACTCTCTACAACGTATTCCACTATGCCATACGCGAGCGCTGATGCGGCGTCTACCGTGCGACCTGTCAGGATCAGCTCCATGGCGCGGCCCTGGCCGATACGGCGTGCCAGGCGTTGCGTGCCACCACTGCCGGGAATGATCCCGCGTCGCACCTCCATGAGTGCAAAGCTCGCGTGCGTTGCGGCGATGACGATATCGCACTGCAGGGCAAGTTCAAGGCCCAGACCAAAGGCCAGACCGTTGACCGCTGCGATCAAGGGTTTCGGGAAGTCCAGCAGCGGGTTGGCTCGTGTGCGGCGCTGGGCGCGTCGCGCCGTGACCGACAGGGAGGCATTGGCAAACTCACGAAGATCCATGCCAGCGCAGAAGGCGCGCGAGCCGGCGCCAGTCAAAACCACGACACCTATCTCCGGGTCGGCCGCAGCCTCGGTCATCACTACACCTAGCTGCGCTCGGAGCTCTTCGTCCACTGCGTTGTGCACCTCGAGTCGATTCAGTGTGACCAGTGCCACGCCAGACCGCTTTTCGACCAGAACTTTACTCATGGCGTATAGACCGCTTTGCGCTTGTAAACGTCATTCATTGCATACGAGAGAAGCTGCCCGGCTGAGCGCCAGTGATGTTTCTTCCACCAGCTCGCTCATGATCGTGTCCACGCTGCGGACTTCGCGCAAAAACGCCACGCTTTGCCCTGCAGGCGTCCACATGAGGGACTTTATGCGGTGCTCGTTGACGGCTTCGTTGAGCTCTCCCACCAGCACTTGCTGATAGGGCATCTTCAAGGGCGCGGGCGCGTCCGGCGCAGACCATTCCTCGCTCCAGCCGCTGCGCACCATGCGCAAGGTCTTGCCACTCCAGGATCGGGAAATCACGGTATCTTCACTGCCCGCGTGGAGTAATTGGTCGGTGAGGATCGGATCTATGGCGTGTTCTTCAGAAGCCAGCCAGATGGTCCCTGTCCAGGCGCCCTGAGCGCCCATGGCCAGAGCTGCTGCGACCTGGCCGCCGGTGGCAATGCCTCCAGCGGCGATCACGGGGGTATCGCCGGCCAGGGCCACGATCTGCGGGACGAGCGACAGCGTGCCTATCGTGCCCGTGTGCGCGCCCGCGTCATAGCCTTGGGCCACCAGAAGGTCTACGCCCGCATCCAGAGCGTGCTGTACATGCCGGGGCGATCCAATGAGCGACAGCGTTACTTGCCCGGCAGCTTTAGCGCGCGCCACCAGCTCCGGCGGTGTGCCCACAGCCATCGCAAACATGTTCGCACCAGAGGCCAGCACCGCTTCTGCCTGTGCGTTAAACAGCTCGGCCGAGCGTACGTGCCTGGAGAAAAGGTGCCCTTGCTTGCTCGATGCCGGTACCTGGTGTTTGTCGCGGATTTTCTGAACAAAATCCCTGTGCTGCTGGGGGATGGCGGCCTCGGCAGCGGCGCGGTCGTTTTTTTCGACACCCACCGACGGCAGCAGCAAATCCAGACCGAACGGCCTGCCTTCACACATCTCCTTCAGTTGGCGCGCATGTTCGAGAATCTGCTCAGGCTCGTCATGCGTGGAGCCGAACACGCCGTATCCGCCGGCGCGACTGACCGCAGCGGTGACTTCCAGGCTGTGGGAGAAAGAGAAGATCGGCACGTCGATGCCGAGACGCTCGCACAAGGGTGTGCGAAAACCATGTTTGTACTTTGATGCTGCCATGAGGCTCTCCTTGTATGGCTGACGATGTTGGTGTTGGTGGGTGTAGGCCGGCTTGAATTCAGACGGCTGGGGTGCGTGCTGACTGAGCAAAGAAGGCCAGCGCCGCCAGCGCGCGGACAGCCGCCGACGGATCGTCGATGACTGCCACGCCAGCTTCGCGGAACGCCTGGCGATAAGCCGGTTGCATGAGGCCTGTTACGACGAACGGCCGGTCTGGGTGCCGAGCGTGGGCGGCGATCAGTTCATCGACCACCTTCCTGGCAATGGCGGCGCCCAGCAGGGCCGCAGCCGGAAAGAACAGCAGCATGTCGTAGCCTGCCTGACCATCCTGGGTGCCAAGCATGTTGGCGAGCGTTCTTTCAAGCAGTCCGGGGGTGGTAAGGGCCTGCCCTGTGATATCGACGGGGTTGCGAGGGCCGGCGTACGGCACTTCCTTCAGCAACGCCTGTTGCGCGCGTTGAGGCATTTCGTCAAGATCCAGGCCCGCGCTGGACGCCTCGTCTGCCATCAAAATGCCTACGCCACCTGAAACGGTCAACAGGCCGGTACGAGCGGACGCGGGCAGAGGGCACACAGAGGCGGCGTATCCCACGGTAAACAATTCTTCCACCGTGCTGGCTCGCCACACGCCGTGCCGGCGGAACAGGGCGTCGTAGGCGGCATCGTCGCCTGTATCTGCTCCAGTGTGGGCTGCTGCTGCGGCGGCGCCAGCAGCGGTGCGGCCGACCTTGGTGATCACTACTCGCTTGCCTGCCTCACGCGCAGCTTGCAGGGCGCGCTCAAGCCTGGATGTGTCCCGGCAGCCTTCCATGTAGCCGAGGATGACCCGTGTCTTGCCATCCTGAGCCAGCCACTGAACGCAGTCTGCAAACTCGATGTCGGCTTCATTGCCCGTGGTGATCCAATAGGACATGCCAAGCTCTCTAGCCCGCGCTAGCGAGAACGCGAAGGCGCCAAAAGCGCCTGACTGGCTCACGATGGCGATATCGCCTGTACGGTTTTCACCGGCGCGCGGGGCCGGGGAGAAGGTGGCGTAAACCTTGTTCTGGAACGACATCATGCCCAGGCAATTGGGGCCCAGCACGCGAATGCCGGCAGCGTGCGCACGGAGTGCCAGCTTCTCCTGCAAGTTGCGGCCAAGCTCGCCTGATTCGGCCAGGCCGGAACTGAAAATCACCAGTGTCTTGACGTGAGCTGCGATGGCATCGTCCAGCGCGCTTTCAAGGGCTGCCGCAGGCACCGCCACGATAGCCACGTCAATCTCGCCACCGGCCGCCACCAGCGAAGGAAAGGCAGAAAGCCCCTGAACAGTCGAGTATTTTGGATTGACTGGAATCAAGCGACCAGCGAAACCGCGCTCTCGCATCAAGGCAAGTGGAACCCCTCCGATCCGGTCCGGGTTGTCACTGGCTCCCACCACTGCGACGGCGCGCGGATGCAGCAGGGCATCCAAGCCTGCCCATGAGCTTTCCGGTGGCCTTCCTGGCCCGTTTCCTGCAAGACGCGATGCGATGGCTTGCGGCACGTTGTCTCCTTGAAATTCGACAAACTTTATGTGCTGTTTGAGGAAGTCCGAACGAGTGTTCCGAATAATGAAACACTGATGATTGTTCGGGGGAGGGCGTTCGACAATGCAGTTGGACTTGCTGATCGGAGAAGATATGGATCTTGCTGGGAAGAGAGTTATCGTCACCGGCGCGGGCAGCGGTATCGGGCGCGCAGTTGCGGTGGGCTACGCACACGCGGGTGCCAAGGTGGTCTGCTTGTCGCGACGTATTGAACGACTGCACGAAACCGTTCAACATATCCAGGCCGCTGAAGGCATTGGCTACGCCCTGGAGGCGGATGTCTGCGACTTCCCCGCATTGCAGCGGCAGTTTGATCAGGCAGAGAAGGCGCTCGGTGGCCTTGATCTGGTATTTGCTGCGGCAGGAGAGTCGTCCGACAACAAGCGCGTGGAGTTTTCAGATCCACAGTCGTTTCGCCGAACCCTGGAGGTCAATCTGGTGGGTGCGTTCAACACCGCCAAGGCGGCAGTGGCACCCTTGCAACGCAGCGGCGGAGGGCAGGTGATTTTCGTAGGCTCCGGCATGGGGCACCGTGCGTCCGCGACCCGCGCCGCCTATGCAACGTCCAAGGCAGGGTTGAGTATGCTGGTTCGAGTGCTTGCGCAGGAATACCTGGAGGTCGGCATTGCATTCAACGAGTTGATCCCTGGCCCTGTTGAGACAGAGTTCATCGCGGGCCGGACCGAACAGTTGCGTCAGGCGGCAGGCGTAACCGAATGGTTCAAGCAGCCGGAGGATGTCGTGCCACTGGCTGTGTTCATGGCTGCACAACCCAGGACCGGCCCTACGGGTCAGATATTTAGCCTTGCAAGAAGGGAACTTTGAAGTGACTCAATCGGTTGAAAACTCATGTACCGCGCTGGTGGTGGACCGGCTCTCCCCAGATTTTTCCGGCGTAGCCATTCGGCAGTGGCCCGTGGCTGCACCAGGCGCAGGCGAGGTGTTGATTCGCGTGCGCGCGGCGGCGCTCAACTTCCCGGACGTGTTGCTGACCCAAGGCAACTACCAGTTCAAACCTGAACCTCCCTTTGTGCCCGGCCTGGAGGCTGCAGGCGAGGTCCTTGCCATAGGCGAGGATGTAGAGCACGTCAAGCAGGGGGATCACGTCATCGCGCAAGCCAAGCAGGGAGGGACGCTCGCCAGCATGATGGTGGCGGGGGCGGCCGACGTGCGCCGCAAGCCGGAAGGACTGGATTGGGCTGAGGCGGCGGCACACTCCATGGCTGGCATCACCGCCTATGTATCGTTGGTCGAGCGAGGCCGGCTTCAGGCAGGAGAAACATTGCTCGTGCACGGTGCGAGCGGCGGCACCGGCTTGGCGACCGTGCAACTTGGCAGGCATCTTGGCGCACGCGTGATCGCCACGGGCCGTTCGCTGGAGAAACTGCAGGCCGTTCGTGCGGCTGGCGCGCATGAGGTGCTTCAGGTCGGACCGAATCTACGGGACGATCTTTTGCGGCTGACGAACGGCAAAGGCGTAGACGTCGTGTTCGATACGGTGGGGGGTGACGTCTTCGACGCATCGATTCGCTCGCTGGCCTGGGGAGGGCGCCTGCTTGTCGTTGGTTTTCTGGGCGGGCGCATGGCGGACGTCAAATCCAACTACCTGCTCATCAAGAATATCTCGGTCATCGGCGTTCGTGCCGGCGAGTTTGCCCGGCGCGACCGTGAGCGGGGGGATCAAGCTCTGCGGTATATCGACGACTTGGCGACGCAAGGAGTAATGAAACCCGTGGTCTCAGCCCGTTTTGCCCTGCAAGACAGTGTGCAGGCCCTTCGCGTGCTGGCTGAAGGGGGAGCGACGGGCAAGATCGCAGTGATGATTTAGCTCAAGCATCAAGCATCAAGCATCAAGCATCAAGCATCAAGCATCAAGCATCAAGCATCAAGCACCAAACATCAATCAAGCGACGAGTGGCGGCTCCTGCATGGCCTCGAGCTGCTCGGTCAGGGCATGGATCTGGCCGCGCCAATAATCCGGCGTACCGAAGCTGCCAAACGCCGCCGGAAACGCGGGGTCTTCCCAGCGCCGTGCCAACCACGCGCTGTAGTGGATGAAGCGCAGCGTGCGCAGGGGCTCTATCAGTGCGAACTCCCGCCGATCGAACTGCCGCATTTGCTCATAGCCATCCATCAGCGCGCCCAGTTGCTGCTGACGCTCAGCCCGTTCGCCGCTCAGGAGCATCCAGAGGTCTTGCACCGCAGGGCCACTGCGGCAGTCGTCCATATCCACAAAATGCGGGCCCCCGCCGGGCTGCTCGGCAGGCGTCCAGAGAATGTTCCCCGCGTGGCAATCGGCATGCAGACGCAAAGTGGTGATGTCGCTGTCCTGTGGGCGGCCGAAATAGTCAAAGCCAGCGATGGCTTCCAGCGCCTGCGCGCTGACCTCAGCCCACTCGCGCTCCACTTCCAGCGGCAGGCAGTTGTTGGCCAGTAGCCAGTCTCTTGCGTGCGTGCCATGGCTGGCCAGGTCCACCGCTGGTCGGTGGGCGAATGGGGCGCGGGCGCCCACCAGGTGAAGCCGCGCCATGAAACGACCTATCCACTCCAGGGTTTCCGCGTCGCCAAGCTCTGGCGCCCTTCCGCCCCGCCGCGGGCTGACGCTGAAGTGAAAGCCGCCATACTCATGCAGCGTGCGCTCGTTGATGAACAAAGGGCCTACCACCGGCACTTCCGAAGCTATCAGCTCCAGAGAAAAAGCATGTTCTTCCTCGATCTGCTGAACGCTCCAGCGGCCAGGCCGGTAGAACTTCAGCACCACGGCAGGGTGCGCATCAGCCATCGGCGTGCCGGGCTCCAGGTGGGCCAGGTAGACCCTGTTTTCGTAAGAATTTAAGGCCATCAGGCGCCCATCGCCCAGCAGTCCCAGGCTGCCAAGGGCGTCGAGAACGAAGTCGGGGGTGAGAGCGGAAAAAGGATGAGTTGCGTCAGGCATTACCCGATTGTCGGTGCAGTGGGTCCCTCAAAAGCGGCCAAGCCCAATGCGGTGCGGATTTCACCTCATGCAAGCGGGCGGGTTCCGTTCCAAAGTACGCCACCGCCGCCCGCCACACCTGAAAAATCAGTTGGAAAACGCGGCGATGCCGGTGATGGCGCGCCCGAGGATCAGGGCATGCACGTCGTGCGTACCCTCATAGGTGTTGACCACCTCCAGGTTCACCAGATGGCGAGCCACGCCGTACTCGTCGCTGATGCCGTTGCCGCCCATCATGTCGCGAGCCATGCGCGCAATGTCCAGCGCCTTGCCGCAACTGTTGCGCTTGAGGATGGACGTGAGTTCAACGGGGGCCTGGCCTTCGTCTTTCATCCTCCCCAGGCGCAGGCAGCCTTGCAGGCCCAGGCTGATCTCGCTCAGCATGTCGGCCAGTTTTTTCTGAATGAGCTGGTTGGCGGCCAGCGGGCGGCCAAACTGGTTGCGATCCAGCACGTACTGGCGGGCGCGCAGGTAGCAGTCCTCGGCTGCGCCCAGGGCGCCCCAGGCAATGCCGTAGCGCGCGCTGTTCAGGCACGTAAACGGGCCTTTGAGACCGCGCACATCGGGAAAGGCGTTTTCCTCTGGCACGAAGACTTCGTCCATCACGATTTCGCCGGTGATGCTGGCGCGCAGGCCTACCTTGCCGTGCACGGCCGGGGCGGACAGGCCTTTCCAGCCCTTCTCAAGAATGAAGCCGCGGATCTGGCCGCCATCGTCCTTGGCCCACACGACAAAGACGTCTGCGATGGGAGAGTTGGTGATCCACATCTTGGCGCCGCTCAAGGAGTAGCCGCCATCGACCTTTTTCGCGCGTGTGATCATGCTGCCAGGATCGGAGCCATGGTTGGGCTCGGTCAGCCCGAAGCAACCGATCCATTCACCCGTAGCGAGCTTGGGCAGGTATTTCTGCTTCTGCGCCTCGGTGCCGAATTCGTTGATCGGCACCATCACCAGCGAGCTTTGCACGCTCATCATGCTCCGGTAGCCGGAGTCCACGCGTTCAACCTCGCGTGCGACCAGGCCGTAGCAGACGTAGTTGAGGCCGGCGCCTCCGTAGGCTTCAGGAATGGTGGGGCCCAACAGGCCCAGTTCGCCCATTTCGCGGAAGATGGATGCATCGGTCTGTTCGTTGCGAAAGGCCAACTGCACCCTTGGCAGCAGCTTTTCCTGGCAGTAGGCGTGTGCGGCTTCCTGGACCTGACGTTCATCCTCGGTCAATTGTTGGGTCAACAGGAAAGGGTCTTGCCAGTTGAAAGACATTTTGGTGCTAGCCATTTGAGGGTCTCCGAGCGGTAGATATTCGAAACTGCTATTTTGCCGCTGGCATGAATAGGTGTCTAATATCAAATACCGATTCATGAATAGGTTTTAAGTATCATTCGCTCATCAAGGCCGCCAACGCATCAGGTCTCATGGAATTACGCCATCTTCGCTACTTTCTTGCCCTGGCCGAAGAGCTGCACTTCGGCCGGGCAGCGCAACGCCTGGGCTTGAGTCAGCCTCCGCTGTCGGTGGCCATTCAGCAACTGGAGGGTGCTGTGGGCGCGCCACTGTTCACGCGCAGCAGCCGAGGCGTTCACCTGACCGCCGCAGGCCAGGCTTTCGTGCCGGCCGCGCGCGCTGTTCTTGATCGTGCGGCCCAAGCGCTGGCAGAGGCGCGCGACGTCGCCAGCGGACAGGCAGGCAGCTTGAGCATAGGCTTTGCAGGAACCATGCTTTACAGAGGCCTGCCGCTCATGCTGCAGCGTTTTCAGGTAGACCATCCACGCCTGAAGCTGGTGCTGAGCGAATTGAGCTCCAGCGAGCAGCTGCTGGAGTTGCAGCAGGAGCGGCTAGATATAGGGTTTGTGCACACCACCCAGGTGCCTGCCGGCTTGTCGCAGATTCTGGTGTCGAGCCAGCCGTTTGTGGCCTGCGTGCCGAATACGCACCGCTTGGCGCACAGACGCTCCATTCCGTTGGCAGAGCTATCGAACGAACCGTTTGCCCTGGTGGCGCGAACAGTGTCACCAGATTACCACTCGCGCATCCTGGCTCTTTGCGGCGCAGCCGGGTTTACACCTGAGCCGGCGCATGAATTGCATCACTGGTTGAGCGTGGTGTCTCTGGTGGGGCAGGGGCTTGCGGTCGCGCTGGTGCCGGCAGCGCTGCAACAATCGGGCATGGCGGGCGCCGTCTTCATCCCGGTCAAAGGGGCGCAGCAGGACTGGCCGCGGTATGAAACCCATTGCCTTTGGAAAGCTGACCGCGATCATCCGGCCTTAGGG
>Ga0265293_10006166_pt1 | contig 19370 bp, 26 predicted proteins | sample Munlanlewell138R_FD_192505 | JGI IMG/M metagenome (GOLD analysis project Ga0265293, IMG submission 192505) | Leachate microbial communities from a municipal landfill in Southern Ontario, Canada - Leachate well 138R | ecosystem: Engineered > Solid waste > Landfill > Unclassified | place: Canada... | reverse complement strand
CCTGTGGACGTGGGCAACGTGACCGGGCACGTCATGGAGATCACCCCGCAGCATGGGGCTACCTACTATTTCGCTCTGACCGCCTACGATACCAGCGGCAACGAGAGCGGGTACAGCGACGAGGCGAGCGTGTTTGTGCCTGACTCGTCAGCGCCCGAGACACCCAAGGGGCTCATTGCCAGAATTGTTGACGCTGTTGTCGGCTGGATCAAGGGGCTGTTCGGGGTGCGAGTTGGGGTGGTGTGATGGCACAGATCGTAATGATTGGAGAAGGCACACTAAGAGTCGGGCTCAATGATATTGGTGATGTGGTTGCTATCCACGACGACGATGTGGAGCTCGGACCAGCTTACTCGACCTTCCAGGTGCTGGTAGTGCCCGGCACGGCAAAGGAGGTCAGCGCTCTCATCAACTCACAGATGCCTGAGATCAAGCTGGTATTCCGGTCAATGGCCGGGGCAGGAGAATGGACAGACCAGCGCCCCGAAGAAAAAGAGGTCTGGAGCGATAACGGCACGTGGCGAGAGATCGCCAAGAGGCCGACATGTCAGGCGAATATTGCCGTTAAGGAGGAATTGGCAAATGCCCTGGCGGATACGGCCCTTGCCGGATCAAGCAAGCTCTCGCTCGTCAGAGCTGCGGTAACATCCAACGTAGCAACCAGCAAGGACAACCAGGCAGAGATTAAGATCGCAACTACCGCGGAGGCTGAAAAAACCTAATGGCTACGGATGTTTTCTATTCGGTCTGCCCCTTCGGTACGGGCGACCTCAAGACAGGCAGCCCGACCATCACTATATCCGATGGGGTAGCTACACTGAGTGTTGCCCAGACCGGCAACATCGGTCAGGGGTGCAGGATTACCTACGGCGGCGGGTCAAGTAGTTGCTACATCAGCCGGGTCAACAGCCCCACATCATATAATGTAATTACGGCCACAGGGGGAGTTCCAGGAGATGTTTCCGGGCAGGCGGTCAATTCCATCGCGCATGAGTATGCGTCGACCAGCGCCGCAATGGCGGGAGCAAGCGACGCGAACCACCTGAATACCAATGACCTGGCCATTGCGGACGTGATCCTGAATTTACCCTGCTATTACGACCATGATGATTACACCCCTTACGGGTTCATCGTGACTAACGGGTATATTGCGTATTCAGAGCATTACATAAACTGGTACACCCCCCAAGGCGGCACAGAGAGCCTTTATAATCAGCGGGGTGATTTCTCCTCGTGGGACCCCTCTAAAGTCTGCCTTTCAGTCAACGGATACTATGTGGATGATTCGCTGTTCCGCATCTACGTCCCCTACACCCGCATTACTGGGTTTCAAGGGGAACAGACCTACTCCACAATGAATTATGCGTTTTTGGTGTACCTATACGCAGGCGCGACCGGCTGCGTGATATCCGGCAATTTCCTTCGATTTACAGGTTATCCTTCTAAAGGCATTGAGATCCAGAACTTAAACGACGCTGACATCACTATCGCGAATAACATCATCGTAGGAGCGTCTTACGGTCTGTACGCCAACCGTCTTTATGACACAGGATATACTATCCGAGGCGTAATCGCCAATAATACCATATCGGGGTCTACTCAGTACGGCCTTTATGTCCGGTACAGTGCGGGCAGTTCCAGTCTTGTTGTCCGCAACAATGTGGCGATTGGCAGCGCTACCGGTGATTTCTATCTCGTGAATGTGGCGGGTGATCACAACGCCTCCTCTGACGGGACGGCACCAGGCACTGGCAGTATTACCAACCAGCTTGCGGCGGATCTGTTTGTTGACCCCGCCAATCATGACTATCGTCCCAAGTCCGGCTCCCCCCTCATCGACGCAGGCACGGACCTTTCTGCGGTCATGGACTCCGTGGACATCATCGGCACATCCAGGCCGCAGGGGGATTACTGGGACATCGGCGCGTTCGAGTATGTGGACGAGGGTGATAGTTCGTCTATCACAGGTCCCATAACCATAGAAGCTTCCTGCGCGGATGGAATTTCAATGTCTGATGTTACTTCTAGGCTTGCCATTCTCCAAGCCCTGTCTCAGGATGGAATTTCAATGTCTGATGTTACTTCTAGGCTTGCTATTCTCCAAGCCCTGTCTCAGGATGGTATGAGGTTCAGTGAATCTTCTGTATCTCTTGCGGCTCTCCTTGAAACAATAACAGAAGGAATAACAGCTGGGGACACCCCGTCACCTGTATCCTTATTAAATGCCCTGTCTCAGGATGGTATGAGGTTCAGTGAATCTTCCGTATCTCTTGCGGCTCTTTTGGCAGCAATAACGGATGGGGTTACAGCCGGTGATACTCCATCTCCAGTATCATTATTAAATGCCCTGGCTCTGGACGGGGTGGCGGTAACAGATTTGGCTTCAGCCCTTTCCTTACTCAATGCCTTGGTGCAGGATACTACACTAATCGGGGATGTCCCCACGGGTCTGAAACTCCTTCAAGCAGTAATCACAGAAACGATTAACCTGGGTGATCTTATCCTTACTGAGGCTATCCTTCAGGCTCTGGTAATAGACGGGGCGGTGGTATCCGATACTGTTATTGGTACAATTATTTCAGCTTTGACTTGTTTGGTAGAGGATGGACTGCTTTTCTCCGATACTACCGCAGCAATGGCCGATTTAAAGGGACAGGCTCAAGATGGGATTCGGTTTGGGGATATTCTTACCCAAATCATACAGCTAATTGGCACGGTATCTGACGGCATTAGCCTGGGGGATATATCTGCCTGGGATAGTGCCCTGAGTGCCCTAGCCTGTGACGGTATTGTTCTTTCTGATTCGGCTTCAAGGCTCCTGCGGGCATTCGTATCTTGTGCCGATGGAATAATACTAACAGATGGAGGCACGGTAAGGGCAGATTTCACGGTCAGGGTGGCTGACGGGGTTCAGTTATCGGAGGTGCTGGCTGCCGTAGCTAGGTTGTATGCCACGGCATCAGATGGGGTGGAGTTCAGCGATCAGACTATGGAAGTAACGGCTACCATACAAGGCAGAATCACGGTCACGTTGACTCTCAGGAAGGGTACATTGGTATTTAACATAGTTAAGCCAAACAATACAACAAACTTGATTTAATAAGAGAAAGGAGAAAGGATATGAAGTTCAAGGATCTTTTGAAGAAGGTGCTTGGTTCCAATACCAAGAGTGGAGCCAGGGTAGGTGGGAGGTTCTATTTGGAATGTCGCGACAAGGATGGTAATCTGAAGTGGAGAGAAGAAATGTCTAATTTGGTCCCCAACGCTGCCCTTCAAGACTTACTGGATGTGTATTTTTTGGAAGGTACGCAGAAAACATCGTGGTATGTGATGCTTCTGGCTGCGAATCCTTCCCCTGCTGCGGGAGACACCCTGGCTTCCCACAGTGGTTGGACAGAATTTACGAACTATGATGAAGCCGCACGACAGGCCTGGACCGGGGTTCGTTCCGGCCAAACCATTTCCAACTCCGCAAGCAAGGCAATATTTACCATCAGCACAAATGGCTCTTCTATTGGTGGCGCTGGTTTGTGTTCTGTGCCATCGGGAACTTCGGGGATTTTGGCCTGTGCCGCTCCATTTACGACAGGAAACAAGTCAGGAGATGATGGTGATACTCTATCCGTTCAGTACGACTTTACCGCATCGGACGATGGTGCATAATTAACCCTGGTGGGAGGAGGATTATATGAGTATTGTAGTAACGGCTGCGGAAACATTGCCCAGGAAGGGTACCAGAGGGATAGAGGTCACATTCAAGGATGGGGACTTGGAGGTGATCCCATCCAGTATAAAATACACCCTGACAAACAGACCTCCATTTGGGGTGGATGCTACCGTTATTAATTTAATTGAGAGGGTTTCCGTTACTCCATCAACCACCGTGGTGTTCGTTTTATCGGGAGATGATCTGGATTTTCTTGAAGCAGAAGAGGGGCAAAAGTATGCCAACCGCGCACTATTGGTCGAATGGGTTTACAATTCAGTGAAGTTGGGAAATAACATTCCAGATCGACTTCAGTACAATTTTGACGTTGAAGATACAGCTTACAAAGGATAATTATTTTGAGGAAAAATGACGGATAGAAGGTTATGAAGTTCCTCCTTGATCCAGTTGAAAAACTGGAAGGCCCTCTGGTTTTCCTACAAAACCAGAGGGTCATTTTTTTCGCTCCATTCCATAAGAAAATTTAATGGAAAAATGGGTTTTTTAAAAATCATTGATTAACCATTAATAAGTTATTGATTTTATTTGGGGTCATAGGTTATTCCTATCAATTGAGTGGGATTGATAATTCTATATTTATGACCTGTTTATCCACCCAATATAGATTTTTCTAAACCATTTGGATGGGATTGGTAGTTATTTTATATCGTTGTTAAGGTGTTATATTATCTAATATGGTTTTTTAAAGAAAGTAGGAAATCAAAGAAAATCATTAATCTTTGTAGATAAAAACAGGTCATATGGAAATATATCTAGCTAATCAATCAAAATCGCCAGTAATCGGATTAGTAAAATTTATTAATATACGGTATAAAGGCGATAGTTAATAAATGCTCTTTGAAAAACGAATAAAGGTCGTTGGGAAAGAGGATGGGATGAAACCGGCGATGATGCGCAAAGCTGAGCCAAAACCCCGGCAAGTCTTTCCCCAAGGACGGACCCTTTATTCAATAACGTCAGAGGCCACTCCGAAGAGGACCAAGGGCCACTGCTGATACGATAGAGGGGTCAAAGGAGAACGGAGTCACCCACCCCAAGATTTAAAAGGGCTAAGTTACTGGTTGAAGCCCATAGGTGGGGAAGAGCCGGAGGGTGTTGATCCTGAGAAAACGCAATCGTATGGAAGTGGGTGAGTCTAAACTGGGGTAACGAAGTTGTTGCCCCAGCCTATGATTTACCGACTAAAAACAAGTGAAGGGGGAAAAGAAAATGATGAAAAGGGCAGAAGAGATCAAAACGGCCAGGCAGTTAGAGGAAGTAATTGAGACCATCAGACGGGAAGGACTCGGGCAAACGAATATCGACCACAAGACAGGTATCAGATACGGGGTTATATCTATCCATGAAGTAACCCAGGCATGGTGTGATTCCAGCGAACCCTATTACGTCGTGTGCTGTCCTTACTGCGGGCAAGAGCTGAAAAAGGGCTTTGACGCGAAGAGATGCCCGTCATGCTATAAAGTGTTCGAGGATGGAGACTTTGACTATATCGAGCCTTCTTCTTACTATATCAAGAGCAATGAATATATTGCCGAACAAGGGTATGATGATCACGATATATTCATAATCAAGAGCCCTTACTATACCTTGTGTCAATTCTGTTCTCCCTGTGCACCTGGAGCCGGCGACCTCATGAACCATACTCCTGATGGAATCAAGGCGTATTGTTTCGGGCATGACTGGTTCGACGGCGAAAGGGCTCCATACCCTGTATACTCAGTAAAGACTGGAAAATTGGTTGAGCCCAAGAAATAAACCCGGAGGTGAAAAGAATAATCGAAGACGCAGGGTATAAAATTACACAATCTTAAGGAGGATGGCATGACAATCAAAGAATACGTTGAAGGTCATCAGAGGATGTCAATAAATGGCTGGTTGGCTCAAATCAAAAAAGATGATTTGGAGCACCTGGAAAGGAAGATAATTACCGCCGCTGATTCCTTGGGCATGATAAAGATAGATGATATGGATTTTGTTACAGCTTTCAAAAGGTCCATAACGAAATGACGCACACAGAGGCTGCATCTAGTACCAAGACCTACAAGTGGCATCCGAAGTTGACGGGATAGTCTTGTTCCACAAGCACTACACAAAAGCACTCAAAAGAGCCACTCTTGGTGGTGGTTCGGTTCGGTTGGCCTCTGAGGTCAAATAGTAATCAAAACCAAAGTGAAGAGGAGCTATAAAATGAAGAGAACTTTTGAAAATTCAATTCAGGAAAGGGTTTTAACAGCTTTATTTCAGGCCCATGTACCTACAACCACGACAGCCCTGGCTCAAGACCTTGGGGTTAATCCCCACACGGTGAGCGGGGTTCTTTCCACGGCTTTTAGGGTGAAGGAGATTCAGGAGGTTATCAAGGTGGACAGATCCAAAAAGGTGTGGACTTACCACATGGAGAAGAAAAGCATACCTGTTAAAGATATGCTGGTCCTAATCCGAAGGGAGAATACATCCCGCAAAATTTCTAAGGGAGGGCAGAGGGCCAGAGCAAACGGCTCTCAAGGCAAGTTGGATACCGGAAAGGAAACGATACTGGTCAACCAGGTGAACTTCCCCAAGGGAACGTCTCTGAGGTTGACCGGGGACATCGTGGTGTTCGGTGTGAGTATTTTTATGGACCTGGAGTTGGAGGTGGTAAAGGGGGACAAGAAATAAAGGGCTCAATTCGGGCTGACTCCCAACTCAGCCCGATACCAAACAAAAATTAAGGAGGGAGTGATGAGTTTGGGAAAGAAGAGGAATTATGTCACCGATGATCGAAGAACGAGGGCCAGCCTGATTATTCTCAATATGCTTACAAGTAAGTATGAACAGGAGGGTTCAGATAATCCTTCCAGACGTGCCTTGGAAGAAATAATATCCGGGAAACATAACAAGGCTATACGAGAGCAAATGGAAGAGATAAAACGGAGAACCGGAAGGGGTAAGGGGAGGAATAAAAATGAGACAAAAGGCTTGTGACTACATTGCATACGTTTGTGATATGGTCCGTTTCTTTAAGAATAAACGGGGTAGAGATTCCTTCTGGGAATATTATGACGGGGTTTTGGAGAGGGTTAAAAAAGGATTGTCTCCAACCTGGAAATCAGAAGGCTCTTATGTCGAATCAACCTTGATGAAGCAAGGTTCTGGAAACCACAAGCTTGTTTACAAGGTGAAATGCTTTCCGGTAGACAACAAGATTCATTACTACAAGGTTTCTGTGCTCCCGGTATTTGGGGGGATTGGGGTCAAAATCAATCCACTTACTTCTCCCATTTCGTATGATGACCATATCGTGAAACAATTATTAACCGATCTGTTTTTGGAAGCAATGAACCGAGAGATTGAGACGGATGATTTTATGAAGTAAATAACAAGAAAGAGGAGGGAGGTTGTTATGCATACAATTGGTGGAGAGGGCTGGGCGTCAACTAGGTTGGAGCGTAGGATTAGGGAAATGAGGAATGATCGTAAACAGGTGCCACAAGAGGCAGTAGATGCCTTCCGAAAGGGTTTCCGAGTTGTAAAGAATACCAACAGCGAAATTCTGGAACGTGTTTGGGATTGGGATGAATTAGAGAGGAGGATGGCCCAGAGGGATGATCGAACATTTATACGAATACAGAGGAGAAGGAAGCTGAGAAAGGAAAAGAGACGACAACGCAAAGACGTATAGTGGAGCAATAGACGTTGGATCTTCATATTAAGGTCCAACGTAATTGTTTTGCTATTGAGTTGTAGTAGAGAGTGCGGCTCAATTTAAAGGAGGGTTTCAAGATGCGGCACTATGTATTAGTATGTAAAGGGTTATACTTTACGGGTTTTGGATGGAGTTCAGGAATTTGGATGGCAAAAAGGTTTATGACCAGATACGGGGCCACGTTGTCTTTTGAATTGGCTAGGGAACGTTTGGTTGTAGGAGGAAAAGAAGCAGAGATTAGAATACAGACGATAGAAGAGGGGGAAACAAATGGAAAGATGGGAACATAGTGGTTGGGTACTGGGGGCTTTGCTCTATCTGTTCAAGTTTCAAACGATGGATGAGCAAACCTCTCATTATACCAGAGATCGGAATGACGTGGGCTTTAATGCGGTTGACGCCGGGATTCTGTCTTCAATAGCCACTCAATACCTGGAAGGAAGGTGGTTATCTACAAAACAAATAAACTTGGTGAGGAAGCTTATGAAAAAATACCACAAACAATTGAAAGGGGTTGAGATTAAACCCGTCAAGGTCCGGAGACGGAGAAAGAAAAGGAATCTACCGAAGAACTACAAACGAGCCATTCTCCAAAATGGAAAATTGCGGTTTGAGTTTAGTGCGCCTGACCGGGAAGGGTTTTATCAGATAGTGAATATGATCAAAAATTTCCTTGGAAAGAAATATGATAAATCTTCAAAGGTTTGGACAGCCCCAGTTTATTATACCACTATAGAGACCCTGAGGAAAGATGGATGGGAGGTTGACCCAAAGGTGCTAAAGTGGTGGAAGAAGCTGCACCACCCCAAAATGGACGTTCAGGGAGTCTTGAACCGTCTTGAGGGGTTTCGTGGAACCCTGCGCCCATATCAGTTAGAAGGGGTAGCCTGGGCAGAAGCTTTGAAAGGATGTTGCGTGATTGGAGACGATATGGGCCTGGGAAAAACAGTACAGGCTTTGGCTTGGTTGTACGCAAACCCGGATATCCGTCCAGCAGTAATTGTTTGTACGGCTTTGGGAAAGTATCAGTGGGCCGATATGGCAAAGAAGTTTTGTGGATATGATCCGTATATAGTAGAGGGCCGGTATCAAGGTGATAAACTCCCTGAGGCCAAAATATACCTGGTTAATTATGAGATATTGATCAACCAGACGGAGGAGGTTATTGACCCAGCTAGTGGTCGGAAGGTCCGGAAGGAGATTCCAAACAGTGGTTGGGCCGTGGAGTTCGAAAGGATGGGAGTCCAGGCCGTGGTCCTAGATGAGTTCCAATACATTATGAATGGAAAAGCACTCCGGACCAAGGCGGTGAGGAGGATGGCCCAGAATGTCAAACACGTTATAGGCCTGTCCGGCACGCCGATCAAATCCAAGCCAATACAGGGGTTTAATATTCTCAACCTTACTGCACCCAGGATTTTCCCATCATATTGGAACTATGCGATGGAGTTCTGCGGCGCACACCATAACGGGTACGGTTGGGACTTCTCCGGGGCTTCGAATTTGGAAAGACTTCATAAGATGATGAGTCTGGTAATGATTCGCAGGATGAAGAAGGATGTTGAAAAAGACCTTCCCCCAAAAACCCGTTCAGTTCTCCCGGTAGAGATTACCAACAGGAAGGAGTACGATAGGGCAAGCAGTAACTTCAAAGCCTGGTTGAAAGAGGTTGACCCTGAGAAGCTTACCAAGGCTGAAAGGGCAGAAGCTCTTGTCAAGCTAGAGAAGCTAAAGCAACTTTCGGTCAAGGGTAAGATGAAACCAGTGTGTGAGTGGATTGATGATTTCTTGGAGACGGGGAACAAACTGGTGGTGTTTGGGCACCATCGAGAGGTTCTGGAAAATCTTCACAAAAAGTACCAGGACAATTCCGTTATGATTCTTGGAGGTACTTCGAAGAAGGCCAAGAGGGAGAACATAAGGAGATTCGTGGAGGATTCCAAAGTGAAGTTGTTCTTCGGATCAATCAACGCGATGGGAACTGGTACGGACGGTTTGCAGAAGTCTTGTTCCAATGCCGTGTTTGTAGAGTTGGGGGACAACCCTGGTGACCTCCAGCAAGCTGAGGATCGACTGTGGAGGATTCTCCAGGAAAAGACAGTTAACATTTACTACATATTATCACGCAACACGGTAGAGGGTCCCAGATGGAAGACCATAAATCACTATGCAAAGGTGGTTTCGTCCGTGTTGGATGGGAAGGAGAAAGGAATGGGAGTGGTTGAAGATGGTATGCTAACCGATCTGCTCAAGAGAATGAAAGGGGAAAAAGTATGAAGAACATCACACCACTGAACCGATTAGAGAAGCCGAGGTATGTATGGCTGTTTTGTAAGGAAGTGAATCATAGGACTTGTAGGGAGATCTGCGAGTATCGAAGTAAGCTCGTGGGGGTTAAAGGCAATACGTGTGAGGGGTGTACTACGTGGAAGAAGTTTCCGAAGATGTACATTACTGTAGCCCGTAGGAGGAGAAAGGAACCTCGCACGGATAAGCCCAGAAACAATGTGGAAAGAACGAGGAGGAGGAAGCCGAAAAGAACCCGGAAGGATACCTCAATGGAAAAAGTGAGGAGGTTGAGGAAGACGCAAGAAGAAATTCAACGGAAGTTGGACCAGGAGACTCCACGGGGCAGGAGGAGGAAGGAGGTTATTGTATATGATGAAGGAGTTTGATCTATCAAACTTTTATAATGGATTAATAGACCTTTCAACAATAATCAGACCTTCCAAAAGGAAGGTCAAGGTCAAGAGGAGGAGAAAGGGAAGTTTGGAGTTCAAGTATTGGCCCAGTGGACTTCCTCGGATTCCTGGGGTGTTTTCTTCTCATCCAGCAGACTTTGAAGAGATGAAAAAGCTTTACCCAAGATTGATCGAAAGAAGAATGAGACAAGATGATGTAAGGAGGATATTGAACGGGTTAATGGGGGGTCCGGTTAAGTTTATGGGTGGACGGGAAGGAACGTTGGTGAGAATATCGGATGAGTTTCCTTGGGTGGATATAAAAGAAGGAAACACCATATCTACTATACATTGGAAATTCTTAGAGAAGTGAGGAGGGTTTATGGATCAAACTAAGGCAAGAGAAGTAGCAGAGGGCATCGTAATAGAAATTAATCAACTATTGGTTGAACTGGTCAGGATCGAGATTGAGGAGGGAAATAAATTATGAGGGTAATTATAGCGATGATCAAGAGGGATTTTCACTGCTTGTTTGTTTGTTGGGGAAGAGGCGTAGACGTGGCAGATGGGATTTTGATATTCAATTGCTTTTTTGTCCCCACTCGTTGGAAGAAAATATCGTGCGAAAAGTGTGGTAAGGTTTTCTACAAACGGGAGGAAACTGAGGATGTTCAACGCTGAAACTTTCTACAAAGAATATGGAATACACTACGTGACTCCAGGGTCTGGAGATAAACATTCAAGAGAGGGTTGGATTCAGGTGCCGTGTCCCTTCTGTACGGGGCACTCCGGATACCATCTGGGATATAACCTGGAAGAAGGGTATTACAACTGCTGGCGCTGTGGGTCAAAACGCATCTATGCGGTAATAGATGCTCTGGTTGGTCCTTTGGATGAAAATGGGATAAAGGATATCTACAAGCGATTTCAAACCGATTCGGAAGGCTATCACTCTTGGAAGGATGTTCCCAAGGCTCCCAAGGCCAAATTAAAGCTGCCGGACGGCACGGAAACGCTCAAGAAGGCCCACAAACAGTATCTCCGTGGTAGGGGGTTCGATCCGGATGAGATTGTTGATATCTGGGGGATTATGGGCACTACGGTGTATGGTAATTATGCGAGGAGAATCATAATTCCAATTTACTACCAGGGCCGTTTAGTCAGTTATCATAGCCGGGATATCACCGGACGTCAAAGATTACGGCACAAGGCGTGTGAGAAGGCTGAGGAGATTTTGGATCACAAGACTATAGTCTATGGGTTCGATCACGCCATTAGGAACAGCAGGAAGAAGGTTATTGTGGTTGAAGGAATATTTGATGTATGGAAGATAGGACCGGGTGCTGTGGCAACTTTTGGAATTGAGGTGTTGTCTAGTCAGGTGAGGCTCTTGTCAAAATTCGAAGAGGTTTTTGTCCTGTTTGATAATGAGCCCCAAGCTCTGAAAAATGCTCGGAAACTCCGGGATGATTTATTAACTTTGGGGAGTGATTCATATGTAATAAAAATACCCAATATGACGGACCCCGCTGAGTTATCAAGGGGGGAAGCTAGGAAGCTGCGCCAACGGATATTTGGTATAGAGTCCGGTAAAGATTAGAGAAATTTCCTCTTTACTTACGGAAAATTTTCCGCTAAGATTAAAACTTAAATACAGCTTTTAGCTGTACCCTCTTCACACCGGGGGTCCGGGGCCAGCAACCCGGACCCCTATTCCTTGCTGGGGGATTTTATGATGCTAAGTAACGTGGTAATTAATAGGGGCTTGGTTCGGGAGTTGTTCCGACTCCCTGAAAAGAAGTGTCAAGATTGTTTAACCCTCCATGTTTTCTATTCCCTCCACGCATCTGATAAAGGCTACGTATTGATGACCGTTGAAGATACAGCTGAAGTTTTGGGCTGGTCTATCAAACGCATACATCGTGCTCGTTCCCTTTTGAAATCAATGGGAGCTTGGAAGGGAGTGACAGTAAGATCCAAGGGAAAAATTTTGGGGCACGGCTTATACTCTCTGGTAAACGATTCTGGTTTCACCTTGGCAGAGAGTAAGTTTGATCCCAAGGAGATCAAAAAAAAGGGTAGTATGGCTAATAATTCTGGTTTCACCTTGGCAGGAAGCGGTTTTGACTTGGGAGAGGTAGAAAAAAAGGGTAGTATGGCGAAGGTTCCCAGGTCAACTATGGCAGAGAGCGGTTTTGATCCAGAAGAAAAAGTAAGAAATATTTCCGAAAAAGAAAAACAGAACAGAAAAGAAAAACAGAACAGAAAAGAAAACAAAGAAAAGAAACAGAAGAAAGAAAAAGAAAGAAGCAAAGAAAAAGAAAGAAGAATAAGAAAAGAAACTAAAGAAAAGAAAAGAAAAAAAGAAAAGAAAAGAAAAAAAGAAATGTTTTACGCGCGCGCGCGCGTATATGAAAACCCTTCCAATGACTTGGATAGAGAGGATGTCCAATACCTGAATTTATTTCCCAAGAGCTTCCGAGAGTCAAAGGTATTCACCCAAACCTGGGCTGATTACCTCCAACACCGGAAGGAGAAGCGAAACAAGCTCACACCAATCGCAGCCAAGCGGTTAACCACGATGTTGACCAAACTTTCCCGGAACGAGGCCGTGGAGGCCATTGAGAGATCAATGACTAACGGCTGGACCGGAGTTTTCCCTCCCAAGGTAGAGGGTGAACGGGGCAGAAAGGAATCAAACAAATACAGTGGTTTCAAAACAAGTTTATTGAACAACGAGGAGGATTTGAATGATACCAAGAGGGGCAGTGGTAAGAAAGCTGGAAAATCTGGAGAGTTTCGGAGTTCCACGAAGGTACGCAAGTGCCGAGTTGGGTGACTTTGAAACTGATTTTAGTTGGCTGGTAGGAAGATCAGCCTTTCTAATGGGCAGTAGGGGTGTAGGAAAGACTCACCTAATGGTAGCACTCCTGAAGGAATCCATACGGAGGGGCCACTTGTCCGTCTGTATGAAATCCGTTCCAAGGATGTTAATGGAAATTAGAAACAATATGAAAAACGTCCAGGGTGGAGAGTTGGCCTATATGGAACGGGTGACGGGCTATGGGTTATTATTTTTGGATGATCTGGGGGTGGAAAAGCCCTCAGACTGGGTGCTGCAGACCTTGTACCTGATAGTTGACCAACGCTATAACGACAACCAACCATTAGTCATATCGTCCAATTTCGATTTGGACGAGATAGCAACCCGGTTGGATGATCGAATTGCTTCTCGGATAGCTGGATTGTGTGGGAAAGATTGTATAATCGAACTTGAAGGTGAAGACTTGAGATTGGAGGAGCAATTATGAAGAGGGATGAATGTTATCAGAGAAATGAACTAGTGGTGGTGAAGGGTATTTACAAGACATTCGATAGGAATAAGCTCCAAGATGTTTCTATGATGGGTTGGAGGTTGGGCGAAGAAGTTCAGTATATAAATGAACAACCCCACATCTTGGTAGAGTTTGAAAACTCTACCGTCTCTTGGATTCCAACAACCCACGTTTTCCCCGTAGATTCAAAAGTCACCATAATACAAACAACTCAACTTGGTAGTACGGGGGAGGAGTATTTGGTGAATCTGAAAGAAGGGTTTGAAGAGCTTTATGCGTCATCCCTTCTACTTCAAAGGACCAAGATGATTACTGGTGAAAAAGAATTTACCTTGGACATCTTTGGAAGAGAATTGTTGACGCTTCGAAAGGGAGACTTGGTTGAAATGCACTATGTTCCGGAGGAGGGTGAGAAGGAAGAGGGTGCAACAGGACTGCAACTGAAGGTTTTGTGAGGAGGGGTTGATATGGAGATATCTGAAATTAAAAAGAGGGTTGGGTTGGAAAAGGACGGGAAGCTGGCACCTGATTCTAGCTTACACAAGGTGGCTCTTATGGATTCGGGATTAAGTTTATCCCACCCAAGATTTGATACTGAGGCAGAGCATGCCCGGAGATGGTCTTGTTATATGATCAGGAGGGTTTATGCTCTCCGATGCGATTTTTTTAGTGCTCCGGGGATATACGGACCCATTGTTGCTAAATGGGTCGAGTTGGCTTCAGCTTATGCAAAAAAGTATTCTCTCTACACCCTGGAGACTGAATTGAGTCTCCTCCAAGACGATGTGCTGAATTTTTCCAGAAGTGTTCCTTTTCCGGAGAGTCATAATGTTGTATGTTGACCCACTGGGGAAATATGGGATGATCTTTTTGGGGCAAAAATGTCGTTCCTGTCATTTGTTCAGTGATAAGGGTCGGGAGGAGCTTGTCCAGTTTGCGAGGGTGGTGAGGATTCCTGAGAATTGGATACATAATTCCAGGAGTGGGTTGCCTCACATAGACCTTACTCCGATGATGAGAGAGAAAGTCATCCTTAATGGAGTGGAGGAAATTAGCCGGGAAGAGGCTTTGAAGATTTGGAAACGTTTGAGGGGTGAAGTATGAAAATAGAGTTTGAAGAGGGCTCAACGATAGAGCAACGACTCCTCTTGGGTATGATTATTTCTGATCGGTTCCTGAGGGACGTTCTCCAACTTTATACCAATCCCAAACTTTTGAGTAACGATCAGGTGAGAGTTGTTGCTGGTTGGTGTAAAGAATATTACGAGAAATACAAGAAAGCTCCCAAGAAGCACATTCAGGACATCTATCATTCCAAGAAAGACAAGCCGGGTTTCGATCCGGATTTGATGGAACTCATTGGAGATATGCTTGAGGTGCTATCTGAAGACTTTCGTCAATCGGACAAGTTCAACGAGGATTATCTATTAGATCAGGCAGAGAGCTATTTCAACGATAGAAATTTGGAATGGCTGACGGGTGAGATGGAGAGACACCGGGAAGCAGGCAGGTTGGACCAGGCTCAATCTCTTTTGAGGGAGTATAAGAGGATTGAAAGGGGTTTAAAAAGTGGGGTCAATCCGCTCAAGGATCGAGATTTTTTCTTCAAGGTTTTTTCTGATACTTATAGTCCGTTGTTTACTTTCCCTGGGGATTTGGGGATGATGTTGAATAGGCATCATGCTAGGGATTGTTTCGTGGTGTATCTGGGACGGGAGAAAATTGGCAAGTCTTGGTGGCTGATGGAGTTGATGGTAAGAGCTATCAAGAATCGGAACAATGTGTGGTATTGTGAAGCGGGGGATATGAGTGAATCTCAGTGGGGTAGACGTTTTGCTTCCTACTTGGCTAGAAAGCCTATTTATGAAGATGATTGTGGGACAATCCTTGTTCCAGTATTAGATTGCTACTATAATCAAACCGGGGAGTGTGATCGGAAGCAACGAACCTCTTTTGTGTCAGTAATAGATTATGACGAGGAGGGAAGGCCGGTTAAGGTCAATTATAAGGACGTGGACCCGGAGGAGTACCAACCCTGTACTTATTGTAGGAGGGAACACCCTTCATTATATCGAGGGGCTTCTTGGTGGAGGGAGAAGACTGTTTCAGCTACGGTAACTGACGCAGAAGCTGATAGAATAGCCCAAAGGCTCCTTTCCACCCACAAGGGTAAAGAGTTCAAATTTACCAGCCACCCTAGTGACACCTTAAACGTTGACTTTATGCGCAACCAGCTTACCGTGTGGGAAGAGTCTGAGGGGTTTGTTCCTGATGTTATTATTGTGGACTACGTGGACATATTAGCTCCTGAGCCAGGGTCTTCTAAGGAGGTACGTCATCAGATTAACACAACCTGGAAGTCTCTTCGGAGGTTGTCTCAGGAAAAACATAATTTAGTAATAACTGCCACGCAGGCTAATCAGGATGCATATCATAAGGAGTTGATTGATATGCGTAACCAAAGCGAGGACAAACGGAAGAATGCCCATCCCACGGCAGTGTTCTCCTTTAATCAGACCGATGAGGAATATAACAATGGTGAGATGCGGATTGCTCCTGTGGTTATTCGGGAGGGGAAGATCAGAAAGGGAAGTCAGGTTAAAGTTCTTCAATCACTTACTATTGGGAGACCGTTTCTTGGAGGGTATTTTTTCACTCGTACAAGTCCAAAACAGGAAGAGAAGCCCGTTACAGATACAAAAAAAGCCAAAAAAGCGAAGAAAAAGTGAAAAAAGGCTGAAAGAAAGAGGAAAGGATGGATTATAGTATGCTAGCCAATTCAAAGAGATCAGTATTAGTTATAATCGAGGTAGTAAAACAGTTGGTTATCAGGTATAGTCTCTTTGGATACGAAAAAAAAATTAAAACTTTTTAAGGAGGAACAAGATGGCCAAAAAAACAGAGAAAAAGGGTGGAAAGAAGGATTCCAAAAAAGCTTCGGCGGCACGCAGGTTGGCAGAAGCACTGAACAAGGTGGTCGATCCGGAAATTGACCTGGACCTGTCGGACGATGAACTCAAGGCAGAGATTGATGACTGCTATGAGAATCTGGAACCGGGCGATCTCACGGATGAAGAGTGGGCTGAGATGAAAAAGCTCATCGGCAAAGGCAAGCCGGAGGATGAGGACGACGAGGATGAGCCCGATGATTCCGAGGATGAGCCCGACGAGGATGAGGATGAGCCCGACGAGGATGAGCCCGACGAGGATGAGGATGAGGATGAGGATGATGACGACGATATAGATGAGGATGATGACGAGGATGAGGATGAGCCCGCATCCAAGGCTAAGAAGGCCGACAAGAAGGCCGACAAGAAGGCCGACAAGAAGGCCGACAAGAAGGCCGACAAGAAGGCCGACACCGAGGACAAACCCAAGAAAAAGTCCAACCTTCCCCCCAGGCTCACCGATATCAGCCGGGTTGAAGCGTCCGTCGAAGTTTTCAAGAAGCTCAAGGCCGGGAAGAAGATCAGTCTCAAGGATTTCTCAACCAAGTCCAACGATTATTACATCGAGAAGGGTGGGAAGGATAACATTAAGGAAGCATCATCGAATGCCGGCAAAGTGGTCCTGGCTCTCAAGGCTCTCGATCTGGCGACCATCGATGGCGGGAACCTCATCAAGAACTAATGCGGTTACTTAAATCAGGACTCACAGTGAGAGGGGACAGCGTATACTGTCCCCTCTCCTTTGCATTAGATAGCTATTGGAATTGTCTCACTGATTGCCATCATTGCTTCTTTAGACGACTTAATCAGGTGTGGGGCAAAGACCTTCGTCCTTTAGATGTTGAGCTGTTTGAAAAGAAGCTCAGAACCGGGTTAAAAAATAAGAACCCAAAAACCCCACTAGCATCAAGTATAGCACAGAAGAAAACTATTAGGATAGGCAGTAAGACAGACCCGTTTCAAACTTGCGAACGTACCCACCAAATAACCAAAAAGGTGATGAACATACTTATTCAGCTCAGGTGGTCTTTTGTTATTCAAACAAGATTTACCGAGGTGATGATGGAGTATGAGGAGTTGATCCGAAGGGCTGGAAAAAAAGGATTAATTACGGCTCTCCCAATTATTTCACCAGGTGGAGAAGGGGATTGGGAGCTATTTGAACGAAAGAGAACCACCAAGCCGGCAGATCGGATGAAGCATCTCAGAAGACTCAAAAGGTGGGGTATTCCCATTGGGGTCAATGGGGAACCTTTTATTCCGGGTTATCATACACCGAAGGATTTTGAAGAGACTATGAAGTGGTTAAAATCCAATGGAATTCCAAGTTACAACACGTACAATCTTCACTTGAATGATTATGTAGCTAAACGGCTAGTGAAAATCGGTTTAGATATTGAAAAGATATGGGAGGGAAATCAGGATGGACCTTGGAAAGCCACGCTTTCCAAGTTGATTGACATTGCTAAAAAGTATGATATAAAATTGGGTTGTCCGGACTTCGTGAATACCGGGCCGAACTATCGGGAACCAGCCAACACTTGTTGTGGGATTAACGTTCCAAATCCCACTACATTTAACACCCATCATTGGAAGAAAATGGTTCAAGATGGATTGTCTTTTGAAGAGATTTTGGAAAAAACGTGGGACGGAGTAGGTGATTACGAGCAGGGGAAAACGGTTTTAATGGGTCAATCCAAGACAAATTACACTTTGTATGATTCGGGTGTTCTTGGATTGAGAGGGAACGGCTATAAGGGGCTGATTTGAGGAGGTTTAAATTTAGTTTCTGATTGGAGGAATTAGCGTGGATTATTGGGAACTGAGAAAAGCGGTGAGTCAAGTTGTGCCTCGTTCAACGGTGCTAAAAGAGCTTTCCGAAACAACGGGGATCAGGGAAAAGGGCCGGAAGTCAGGGTATAAGCAGTTCAATATTGCCTCAGGGGAGATGAAATCCCAGGAACGTCTCCTCAATGAGGAAGAGGTCAACTCATTCCTTGAAGTGTCTCTTCGGGCGCAGGCGTGCCCGATGCCGTTGAATATAGATGTCTGGGATGGATTAACCTGTCCGTTTGCTTGTAAGTATTGCTATGCGAATGCTTTCAGGGCTTCCTTATACACGGCATTCTTCGATAACTCTAAAACGATGGGGCTCCGTCATTGTAATGCGGATTACTACAAGCGGGAGTTGGACAAGCTGATGGTTTTCCGAGATAAGAACCCCCACGATGTTTCCGGGGAAGTTCGGAAGGCTATTGCAATGGAAATCCCCATGAGGTTTGGGATTCGTTTCGAGGATTTTTTGTATAAGGAACGTTCAGCCGGGGTGAGCCTTTCTCTTCTGGAATACCTTCGGGAAGTCAGCTATCCATTAATGATTAACACTAAGAGCAGTTTGGTTGGGGAAGACGATTACGTGAAGGTGCTTAGTGAGAATAAAGCTAGGACGGCACTCCATCTTACTATGATATCTTCAGATAGTGTGTTCCTTAAACGATTAGAACCAGGTGCTCCATCCTTCCAAAAGAGGATACAAGCTTGTAAGAATTTGGTTGAAGCCGGTGTCCGGGTGGTAGCCAGGATTGAACCGTACCTTGTTTATATGGCGGATTCTCCTGATCAGATAGAGGGATATTGTGAGCATCTGAAGTGGGCTGGTGTCAAGAATATTACCTTTGATACTTACTCCTATTCAGCTAACAACCCTGGTATCCGGAGAGAGTTTATGTTATCCGGGATAGATTTTGACCGGCTGTTTCTTCTGGGCTGTGATAGTCAGGCCTTGGGTTCTCTCCTCCTGGGTAAGTTTATGGAGGAGTTTCGCAAGAGGGGGTTCTCCTGCTCCACTTTTGATATGGGTAACGCTTCAACCAACGATCAGGATATTTGTTGTGAGGTGGGAGATTGGTTTCAAAGGGGTTCGGGGGGAGACGTAGGATATAATTATGGATGTACGGTTATGGCGGCACGGTACATTCGTTCCAAGAAAGACAA
>Ga0265293_10006165_pt1 | contig 19372 bp, 13 predicted proteins | sample Munlanlewell138R_FD_192505 | JGI IMG/M metagenome (GOLD analysis project Ga0265293, IMG submission 192505) | Leachate microbial communities from a municipal landfill in Southern Ontario, Canada - Leachate well 138R | ecosystem: Engineered > Solid waste > Landfill > Unclassified | place: Canada... | reverse complement strand
GGTCTTTCTCTGAGACGGTTATGTGCCCGCACTCTTCACACGTCCAGGCAGGTATCCTGTGCCCCCACCAGAGCTGCCGGGAGATGCACCAGTCGCGGATGTTCTCCATCCACTGATAGTAGACCTTCTCCCACTGGTCGGGGATGAACTTTATCCTGCCCTCCCTGACGACCTTTATCCCGGCGTCCGCAAGTGGCCCGGCCCTTACGAACCACTGCTCCGACAGGTACGGTTCCACTGTTGTATTACAGCGGTAGCAGTGTCCGACCGAGTGCCGCATCTGCTCGGTCCCGACCAGCGATCCGGAGGCAGTAAGATCCTCGACCGCCTTTTTTCTGGCCTCGTCGATGCTCAAACCCTCGTATCCGGGAGCGTTTGAGTTCATAAAGCCGTGCTCGTCTATTACCTGGACCTGTTCGAGGTTGTGGCGCTGGCCTACAAGGAAGTCGTTTGGGTCGTGGGCCGGGGTTATCTTGACGCATCCTGTGCCGAACTCGGGGTCTACCATAGCGTCCTCGATCACTGGTATTATCCTGCCGCCCAGAGGGACCCTTACTCTCTTCCCGACGAGGTTCCCCTTCTCCGACCTCGGGTGAACGGCGATGGCCACGTCCCCCCACACTGTCTCGGGGCGGGTCGTCGCGACGACCACACTGCCGGTTCCGTCCTCCATCGGATATGCGACATGATACAGCTGTCCCTCCTGCTCCTCATGCTCCACCTCTATGTCCGAGAGGGCGGTATGACAGCGAGAGCACCAGTTTACTATGTATTTTCCCCTGTAGATCAGGTCTTTCTTGTAAAGCTTCACGAAGACGGAGCGCACGGCCCTTGAAAGACCCTCGTCGAGTGTGAAGCGTTCCCTGCTCCAATCACACGAGTCGCCGAGTTTTTTCATCTGGCCGGTAATCCTGCCCCCGAACTCCTCTTTCCACTCCCACACCCTGCGGATGAACTCCTCGCGCCCCAGGTCGTGGCGCGTAAGCCCCTCTCCCGCCAGCCTGCGCTCCACCACGTTCTGAGTGGCTATACCGGCGTGGTCTGTCCCGGGCAGCCATAGCACGTTGTAGCCTCTCATGCGCTTGAAGCGGCAGATGATGTCCTGGAAGGTATGGTTGAAGGCATGCCCCATGTGAAGGGAGCCGGTGACGTTCGGCGGAGGTATCACTATCGAAAAAGGCTCTCCGCCACCGTCGGAGGGCGCGTCAAAAAGCCCTGATTCCATCCATTGTTTGTACCATTTATCCTCTATAGGTTCCGGGGAGTAAGACTTCGCCATTGACTCCACAATACCTGCCACAAACATTCACCTCCGTCGATGACTTCAAACACTAATTCGGATCAGGAAGAGCGAGATACGACTCAATGAACAGCCTCAGATCATCCATGCCGGAGCCGTCTTTCCCCGAGGTTATTATGGGTACGTCAACCGACTTCAATCCTTCTCGTATATATTCGTTGCGCATGGCCAGATGCCTCCCTCTGGCGATCTTGTCCCCTTTTGTGAACACCACGAACACCGGTATACCCAAGCCGTTCAGCCACTCCTGAAGGGCTATGTCGTTCTTCAGAAGGCCGTGCCTGAAGTCCACCAGGTGCAGGATGAGGAGTAGATTCTCGCGCCCGTTCGTGTAGGCGCCCACCAGGCGAGCCCACTGGTCGCGCTCCCCTTTGCTTCTCGAGGCATAGCCGAAGCCTGGAAGGTCCACCAGCCTGAACGGCTGGGCCTCCTCCCTTTCGACTATGAAGAAGTTGATGCTCCTTGTCTTTCCCGGTGTCCCCCCCACGTGGGCCAGACGCGCCCCCAAGAGCTTGTTGATCAGAGAGGACTTGCCGACATTCGAGCGCCCGGCAACCGCGATCTCGTTTATACCCTTGTGAGGCAGCTGCTCCGCTTTGAACGACGAGCACTCGAACGACGCCTTCCATCTAGGCATCGTTTTGCGACGTCCTCTCCAGAGCCCTGTCGAAGACCTCCTCCACCCTGTCAACATAGTGGAAGGTAAGCCCCTCTCTCGACCAGTCCGGTATCTCCTCGACATCCGGCCTGTTCGCTAGGGGGGTGATAATCCTGCTGATCCCCTGCCTCTTTGCGGCGAGTATCTTGTCCCTTATGCCTCCGACAGGGAGGACCTTCCCCTGCAGGGAGACCTCTCCAGTCATTGCTATGTCGGGCAGCACAGGGCTCTTTCTGACGGCCGACAGAATTGCCACGGCCATGGTTATGCCCGCGGAGGGGCCGTCCTTGGGAATGGCGCCCTCGGGTACGTGCAGGTGGACGTCTATGTTCTTCCAGTCCACATCACCAATTCCGAACTTGTCCGCGTTCGACCTGAGGAAGCCTATCGCGGTCTGCGCGGACTCCTGCATGATCGATCCCAGGTTCCCGGTCAGGGTCACCTCTCCCTTGCCCTTCATCGTTGCCGCCTCTATAACCAGCACGTCTCCACCTGTCTCGGTCCAGGCAAGCCCGACCACCGTCCCGACCTCCTTGTTTTTCGGAAGCCTGGTGTCGTAGAGCTTGGGTGGGCCTAGGTAGTCTTTTAGCTGTTTTGCGCTGATTGAAAGCTTTTTCTCCGCATTTTTCCCGTCCTCGACGATCCGTCTCGCCACTTTTCTGCACACCTTGGCGAGCTCTCTCTCAAGCCCTCTTACCCCGGCCTCCCTCGTGTAGTCGCTGATGATATGCTCGAGACCGCCCGGGGTTATGGCGAGCTGCTTGGGCGTCAGCCCGTGCTCCACCAGAATTCGGGGAAAGAGGTGGTTCTTCGCGATCATCTTCTTCTCCTGCCAGACGTAACCGGGTATTTTTATTATCTCCATCCTGTCGAGGAGTGGCTTCGGTATAGTGTGGGTGACGTTGGCCGTGGTGATGAAGATGACGTTGCGCAGATCGAACGGTACCTCAAGGAAGTGGTCGGTGAACGAGCTGTTCTGCTCGGGATCCAGAACTTCCAGCAGGGCCGCGGCGGGGTCTCCCCGAAAATCGAGTCCGAGCTTGTCGATCTCGTCCATCAGCAGAACCGGGTTCATCACGCCTGCCTGGCGGATCTTCTGTAGAATGCGACCCGGCATCGCCCCGACGTATGTCCTTCTGTGCCCCCTGATCTCCGCCTCGTCGCGCATGCCCCCGAGTGACATGTTAACGAACTTCCTCTCAAGGGCCTTCGCTATCGACTTCCCCAGCGACGTCTTACCCACGCCCGGAGGGCCGACGAAGCATAGGACCTGCCCCTTCATCTTGTCGAGTGCGAGCTTGCGGACCGCGAGGAACTCGAGAATACGCTCCTTGACCTTCTCCAGCCCGTAATGATCCCCGTCCAGCACCTTGCCTGCCCTGTCGATATCGAGATTGTCCGGTGTTGTTGTGTTCCATGGCAATGATACAAGCCAGTCTATGTAAGTCCTGACGACGGTCGCTTCGGCTGATACCAGAGGCATCTTCGAGAGCCGTTCAAGCTCGTTAAGCGACTTGTTATGGACTGCCTCCGGCATATTCGCATCCTCGATCTTTGCACGAAGCTCGTCTATCTCGGAGGGATTCTCCCCCTGCCCCAGCTCGTCCTGAATTACTTTGAGCTGTTCGCGGAGGTAGTACTCCTTATGCCCCCTGTCGACCTCCTGCCTGACCTTGTCCTGTATGTCGTGCTCCAGCTGAAGGATATCTATCTCCTCCAGAAGGATCTTCAGAAGGTACTTCAGTCCCTTCTCGAGGTTGACTGTCTCCAGTAGCTTCTGCTTCTTGTCGACCTTCATGGAGAGGTGCGACCCCACCAGATCGGATATCTGACGCGGGTCATCCACGTTCATGACGGAGATCAGGACCTCCCCAGGTATGCGTGGGTGCAGTGTCACGTACTTCTCGAACTGCTCAAGGACGCTGCGCTTGAGCGCCTCAAGATTCGGTGAATGGTGGTCCTCCCAGGGAAGCGAGACTATCTCCGCCTCAAGTGTCTCCTTGCCCTTCCCGTAGGAGAGGACTTTCACCCGCTCCACGCCCTCTATCAGTACCTTGGTGGTCCCGTCCGGTATCCTCACCATCTGAAGAATACTGCACACAGTGCCCACTCTGTAAAGATCCTCCATCAGCGGGTCGTCGACCAGTATCTCCTTCTGCGCTACCACGAGGACATTTCTGTCCTGAAGCATCGCCATCTCGATTGCCTTCAAAGAGCGGGGACGCCCGACGAACAGAGGGGCGATTATACCGGGGAAGACTACGATATCCCTTACAGGGAGGACGTAGCAACGTCGCGGCTCCATAGGCTCCGTCTCGATAACGGGGTCGTGCGCCTGCATCTCCTTCTCCCCCTTCATGGCCTTCAGGCGACCTCCTCTGATTTGTCTTCCTCTCTAAGCGGAGGGTTTTCTCCCTCCACAGCCTCTTTCGTTATGACCACCCTGCCGACCGTCTTTTCGCTCGAGGGAATTTCGTACATGAGGTCCATCATGAGGTTCTCAAGGATCGATCTGAGTCCTCTGGCACCGGTGTTCTTGCTTGAGGCCTTCGAGGCTATGCTCAGGAGCGCCTCCGGGGTGAACTCAAGGTTGACTCCCTCCATCGAGAATGCCTTTCTGTACTGACGAACCAGGGAGTTCCTTGGCTCCACCAGTATGCGCACCAGTGCGTCCGTGTCCAGCTCCTCCAGAGGAATCATCACAGGAAGTCTTCCCGCGAGCTCCGGGATGAAGCCGAACGCCATCAGGTCATCGGGCTGTATCTGCTTCATAATCTCGTATCGGCGCACGTCGTGCTTGCCCAGGACGTCGCCGCCGAAACCTATCATCTTCTTGTTCACCCTTCGGCCGATGACCTCCTCGATGCCGTCGAAGGCACCCCCGCAGATAAAGAGGATGTTCGTAGTGTCCATCTGTATGAAGTCCTGGTAGGGGTGCTTTCTTCCTCCCTTTGGTGGGACGTTCGATAGAGTGCCCTCCAGTATCTTCAAAAGGGCCTGCTGAACCCCCTCCCCGGAGACATCTCTTGTTATGGACGCCGACTCCGACTTACGGGAGATCTTGTCGATCTCGTCGATATAAATTATCCCTCTCTGTGCCGCCTGAACGTCGTAATCAGCGGCCTGAAGAAGCTTGACCAGGATGTTCTCGACGTCCTCGCCGACGTAGCCGGCCTCCGTCAGAGTGGTCGCGTCAGCCATAGCGAACGGCACGTCCAGCTTCTTCGCCAGTGTGCGTGCAATAAGCGTCTTCCCACATCCCGTAGGGCCGAGGAGCAGGACGTTGCTCTTCTGAAGCTCTACGTCGCTGTCCTTCGCCTCGTAGTTGCCCACCCTCTTGTAATGGTTGTAAACAGCGACCGAGACGGCCTTTTTGGCGAGCTCCTGACCTATGACGTACTGGTCGAGATACTCCTTTATCTCCTTTGGCTTGGGAACCTCGGCAAGAGAAAAGGGCTCTGCCGGTTTGGGCTTTGCGGCGGACTCGTCGCTCTCCTCCACAAGTATCATATTACAGAGGTGGACGCACTCGTCGCAAATGTTAACCCCGGGCCCGGCGATGAGCTTTTGAACCTCCTCCTGACTCTTTCCACAGAACGAACAGCGGCCATTATAGGAGTTCTTCCTGCCGTCTCCCTTTGAACCCCTCCCGCCATTTTCAAACCTGGACATTAAAAAACCTCCCTGCAACTTTCTCCCTCATAACACAACATAGGGAATGTCCGAAGCTTACATACCCGCAGATCTGTTTCTTCGTTATATGTTGATTTCGATGATTCCCGTGGGGCAAACGTATTATCTCGACTGGATAATTTTATCGACGATCCCGTACTCGACGGCCTCTTCAGGGGACATGTAGTAGTCCCTCTCCGTGTCGGCGCGCACTTTTTTCTTTGTCTGTCCCGTGTGTTTGACAAGTATATCATTCAGCTTCTCGCGTAACTTCAGTATCTCGCGAGCGTGGATCTCAACCTCAGTGGCCTGTCCTTGAACTCCCCCAAGCGGCTGATGGATCATGACACGCGCGTTAGGGAGGGCAAACCTCTTGCCCTCGGAGCCTCCCGCAAGCAGAAGGGCAGCCATACTGGCCGCATGCCCCAGGCATATCGTGGATACGGGGCTTTTGATATACTGCATCGTATCGTATATCGCCAATCCGGCCGACACGTACCCTCCAGGACTGTTGATGTATAGATTGATATCCTTCTCCGGGTCCTCGCTCTCCAGAAAGAGAAGCTGCGCTACCACGATGTTGCCCGTGTGCTCGTCTATAGAGTCTCCCAGAAATATTATCCGGTCCTTCAGAAGGCGGCTGTATATATCGTAGGTCCTCTCGCCGCGTCCGGTTTGCTCGACAACGTATGGAATCAGCAAAAACCGCACCTCCCGCCCTGTATATTACTGCTGATCATCCTGCACAGTCTCGTCTATCTTGACGGTGTTCATGATCTCCTTGATGGTCTTCTTGTACTTGATCCTGTTCGCAAGCTCCATAAGTCTCTTTTCGTCCCTGTAGAGTCCCTCTACAAGGCGCTTGGCGTCGATATTGTAGGACGTCGCCAAAGACTGCATCTCGCCTTCGAAGTCCTCCTTTTCCACGCTTACGCCTCTTTCCTCTGCCACCTTATCCAGGACGAGCGAGCGACGGACGATGCCAGAGGCCTGTTCACGGATGTTCTTCTCGTACTCCTCCATGCTTGCCGACGCCTCTGTCAGCATCTCCTCAAGGGTGATGCCGCGGCTCTGCTTCAGGTTCTCCTCGTCCTCCCTCTTCATCAGGGCCATCTGGCGCGAGATAAGCGTCTCGGGAACCGTTACAGTTGACATTTCGGAGACACTGTCTAGCGCGTCCAACTCAGCCTTGGCGTTAATGTCCGCGGAAACTTTGTCGAAGATCCTTTTTTTGATCTCCTCGCGAAAGGCTTCCTCGGTCTTGTAGTCGCTCCCGAGTATCTTCTCGAAGAAGTCCGGTTCCATCTCGGGAAGGACCTTCTCTTTTATCTCTTTTACGGTTATTTCGTACCTCACCGTGCGTCCCGCCACTTTAGCATCAGGGTAGTCGTCCTCGACACTGATCTCGGCGGTCCTTGCCCCGTCCTTTTCCGCCCCCAGAAGTGCCGCTTTTATCTCCTGCCGTACGGATGGAAGGCTCATATCGAGTGTCGCTGATTCAGGCCCGTGCTCCTCGGTCTTGGCATCCTCTCCTATGACCAGGGTGACATACTCTATCTCGACCACGTGGTCGTCCGCCACAGAGGCCCCCTCCACTGTAGAGAGAGTAGCGTTCTGGACGCGAATCTCCTCGATGGTATCGGAGACGGACTTCTCCTCGACCATGGCAGGCGGGCGCTTTACAACTATCTCGGCGATATCCGGAAGAACGACCTCGGGGATAACCTCGAAGGTAAGGAGCACCTCAACGGGGGCACCCTCCTCCATCGTGTCGATTCTCACGTTGGGCTCGTCGATCAGATCCAGGTCGTAGTCTTTCACGACTTGCCGAATTGCCTCGGGCAGCATATCCTCGACTGCCTCCGCATAAATATCCTGTCTGCCAAGGCGCATCTCAAGGATCTTTCGGGGAACGTGCCCTTTGCGAAAACCGGCGATGTTGACCTTTGAGGAGAGCGTCTTAACCGCCTTTTCGACCCCCTTTATAAACTCTTCCGCCTCTAGGATGAGTTTAATGGAGACGATATTGCCCTCCTGCGAGATGATCTCTGACCTCATACCAATCGCAACCCCTTTCAGCAAAGGCTTACTGTATTTCAACCAGTTGTATATTAAAAATCTCGTTCATTCAATAACGAGAAATTATGCGGTAGGTATTTTACACGGAAATACTGCATAAAGCAAAATGCTCGAGTGAATGCTTTGTGAAAGGCGGACTGGCTGATAGTTCGCGGTCGTTGCGGCAAACCATTTCACCGGGGCGAAAGGCAAATATAAGGGGCAGCGGCTAACCGCTGCCCCTGAAATAGTCGTCCGCGTAGAGAAGTTACAGCTTCACGACGTTTGCGGCCTGATCGCCCTTCGATCCCTGAGTGACGTTGAAGGAGATGCGCTGTCCTTCGTCGAGAGTCTTGAATCCATCTCCCTGAATTGCACTATAATGAACGAAAACGTCGTTCCCATCGTCGCAAGTTACGAAGCCGTAACCCTTTGTTGCGTTGAACCACTTAACCGTACCCTGAGTTGTCAAATCTGTTCCTCCTAAGCTTGATTGCTTTGCCGACTCAGTCGACCAGATGATGATACTTGCAAATGAATACCGTGTCAAGTTAATCCGCGGAGAAAATTATAAAGGTTTTCTCGCTCCTTCTTACTCAGGCGGACCCCTTCAATATATCCCTGAAGAAACGCGCTACCAGCTTCCCGGTCGTCTCCTTGCGGTACTCCGGAGACGTGCGGGGCGAGACAGCCTCCTCCGCCAGCTTTCCTGACTCTCTTGCCAGCTCATCCGTCAGAGTCTTCCCCACGACGAGCTCGCTTGCTTTTTCGAGGAACAACGGGGAGGGGGACATACTGCCCGCGTACAGCCTGCATACTGTCACCTTCCCGCCCTGGACTTCAGCCGCGCACGCAATGGAGATGCGCGAGATCGCCAGAGCCCGCCTCAACCCCACCTTGCGGAAGAGCTGGACATAGTGCTTCGCCGCCAGTGGGATGCGGATAAATGAGATCAGCTCGCCCGCTTGTAGGGCGGTTGTGCGGTACCCGGAGAAGAAGTCGCCGATCGAGATCTCCCGCAGACCGGCCTCGCTTGCTAGGAGAAGCCTGGCTCCGAGAGCCATTAGCGCAGGGGGGGAGTCGGCGGCTGCGGAAGCGGTCGCTATGTTTCCCCCTATGGTTGCCCGGTTCTGTATCGCGGGGGCACCGACCTGCGACGCGCAACCAGCGAGCATCGGGGCGATTTCAAGTACATTCCGGTCCCTGGCAATCTCCGCAAACGTAACTCCTGCGCCGATTTCAAGCCAGTTACCAGAGAGGCGAATCCGCCTGAGTTCGTCAATCCCGTTAATGTCCAGCACAATCTCCGGAGAGGGATGCCCTTTTTTCTCTATATCGACCATCAGGTCGGTTCCGCCGGCAACAGGCGTTATTTCGCCCGCATGTTTGGACATAACTGCGAGCGCCTCCTCCAGGGTCTGCGGCAAAAAGACGCTTCTTGCTTCCTCATCCGTAACGGAGAAGTCGATTCGTCCACACCTTTCAGCATCAACCCCTGGAGAGTAGCCTTTTTCCGCCGCTGTCTCCACCGCATCCACAATGGACTCGTACCCTGTGCAGCGGCACAGGTTCCCCGCTATACCGGCCCGTATCTCCTCCCTGGTGGGGCTGGGGTTGTGCGCCAAAAGCGCCCTCGCGGCCATAACCATGCCCGGAGTGCAGAAACCGCACTGTACCGCTCCCGAGTCCATGAAGGCCTGTTGCAGCACGTCGGGTTTACCATCCCTGGCCAGTGCCTCGATTGTCTCCACTCTTCTTCCCGGAAGCTGAAACGCCGGTACCATGCAGGAGTTTACCAGGCGTCCGTCGAGAAGCACCGCGCACGCTCCGCACTCCCCCTCGCCGCACCCCTCTTTTGCGCCCATCAGGCCCAGGTCCTGGCGCAGTATATCCAGCAGCCGCCTCATAGGAGGGGAGTCAATAACACGTGTTTTGCCGTTTACGATACATTCGAACTTCATCTCTACTCTCCTCCCCGCTTTTCGCGCCGCAGCAGGGCGTGTAGTCGGTCGCTTGTCAGAGGCAGCTCGGTAGCGAACACACCAAGGGCGTCATCCACAGCGGCGGCAAGAGCTGGAGCGCCTCCGTCCATGGGCAGTTCGCCAAGCCCCTTTGCCCCCCACGGGCCGTACGGGGACGGTGCCTCCGCTATCTCGATATTAAAACCCGGTGCGTCGACAGCGGTAGGTATGATATAAGTGGATACGCTGTTGTTACGATAGCGCCCTCTCTCCATCTTTACATCCTCCATCGCGCCCCATCCGAGGGCCTGCAGAGTACCCCCGGCCACCTGTCCCTCCGCCAGCATCGGATGAATCGCCCTCCCGATCTCTACGACCGATGTCACCCGAGGTGTCCTTAATTCAAGGGTATCGGAGTCGATCTCGACCTCCACCACGTCGCAGGCCCACGCGTAATCCTTGTAGGCGTCGCCTTTATACTCATTCTCGTTCCACTTGCATTCCGTAGGAGGATCGTAGGAGGCCTCTCCCTTGAGGGGCTTTCCTCTCTCTCTCTTGTAAAGTGCCGCAAGTTCCTCGAATATGCCGAGCTCTTTATCCCCGGAGTAAAGCCTGCCATCTCTCCACGTGACGGACTCTGGATTTACGCCGGTCTTTTCACAGATAAAAACCGTCAGCCTCTCACGCATATCCGCGGCGGCATCCAGTAGTATCTTTCCCACCATCATCGTTGTACGCGACGCGACTGTGGGGCCGCTGTCCGGGACGCGAGATGTGTCCGGGTTGGGGTGACGCACCCTGTCAACGGGAAGAGCGAGCACCTCCGCCGCGATCTGAGGCAGTACTGTAGCCGCACCCTGACCCATCTCAGTGCTGCTCACTAGAATGTCGACCAGACCGTCGTCCGCAGCCTCGACGGCGGCTCGTCCGGCGATATTCTCCTCCCCGGCACCTGTGAACCCACCTCCGTGCATGAACAACGAGAGCCCTACGCCACGCAGGACGCGCTCGTCTCCTCTTACTTTTTCGTGTTTCTCCTCATAGTCGGAAAGAGCAAGCGCTCTGTCGAGCACCAGCTCCGCGTGCGCAGATCTCAGCTGCTGGCCACAGGGCAGGGTGTCGCCCGCCCTCAACAGGTTTCTTCTCCTGATCTCGACCGGGGAGATGCCCAGACGACGGGCTATCAGGTCCATCTGACGCTCCATGGCGAAGATGGTCTGAGGAGCGCCGAAGCCCCTGAAGGCACCGTTTGGCGCGGTGTTGGTGGCAAGAGCCCTGCCCCTCACCCGTGCGTTTGGAAATCTGTAAGCGCTCCATGCGTGTAGCACTCCCCTTGACAGGACCACCGGGCTCATTGTGGAGAAGGCACCCCCGTCGAAGAGTATGTCGATCTCTGCGGCCACGATCTCCCCGTCGCGGGTCACGCCCGTCCGGTGGTGGATGATCGATGGGTGACGCTTGGTAGTGACCTCCATATCCTCCCTGCGTTCGAGGATGAACCTGACCGGCCTGCCGCTCTTCAGCGCGAGCAGCGCCGTCTGAACCGCTATAACAGAAGGATAGTCCTCCTTGCCTCCGAACGCTCCTCCCGTCTCCGTCTGCCTGAGGACGACCATTTCGAGGGGCAGCTTCAGGGCGTGAGCCAGAGCTCGGGCGACATAGTATGGGCATTGAAGAGATCCCTCGACGGTCACCCCTCCACCCGTGCCCGGCCTGGCAAGCATCCCGTTTGTCTCGATAGAGATGCTCCTGGTGATGGGTGCTGTATGTCTCCTCAACGATAACGTCGGCTCCGGCGAATGCACCCTCAATATCTCCGTGTTCGACGAGATAGCTGGCCTGAACGTTGTCATCTCCCCAGATCACAGCCTTCCGCTCAAGCGATTCCTCCACCGTAAGGACGGGAGGAAGCTCCTCCAGTTCGGGGTGAAGCGAGGCCAGAGCTTCCTTCAGCGTGCTTTCGTCCGGTGCGGCGACGAGGGCGATCGCCTGACCGATATAAGAGATCTCTCCGTCCGCAAGTATCGGATAGTCGTCCTTTACCATGTGTATTTCATTCGGGCCGGGCAGGTCGCTCGCGGTTACGACAGCAACTCGGGACCAGTCGAAAGCGTCGTTGCGAACTATGCCCTTCAGTATGGCGCGAGGGGTCTTGCTCCAGAGGGCACCACCCACCCACGCCTCTGCGCATGGAAGATCGGCCACGTAACGGGCGCTGCCGGTCACTTTAGCGAGGGCGTCGTGTCTTGGCACACAGGCGCCAACCACGTTCAGCCTTTCAGTCATTGGCATGCAGCCTCCTTAAAACAAAGAATGTGCATGAAGCGGGCACCCGGGGCAGGATGATCCCCGAGCGCCCGTTTACCTTAGATCCTCTGCCAGAGCTTCTGGGCCAGCGCCCTGCTCTCGGCCATTATCTTATCCTCGTCTATGTGAAGGAGCTTCCTCTCGTCCATGAGCACCCTGCCGTTGACGATCGTTGTGTCGACGTGCCTTCCTCCGACGCCGAACAGCAGGTGTCCGTTCACATTCCCTCCGTGTAGCGGAGTGGGAGGGTTGTAGTCCATGATCACCACGTCGGCGTATGCGCCCGGCTTCAGGACTCCTACCTCCCCGTCGATATGACGGTTCATGATGGTCCTGTTGTTCTCGAACAGCATCGTCGGAGGCTCCGCCCATGCGGCGCTTGGAAGTTTGGCTCCGTGCTTGTGCAGGCAGTTGGCCACCTTGTACGACTCGAACATGTCTGCCGTGTATCCGTCTGTGCCCAGCCCCACCATGACGCCCTTCTCCATCATCCTGAGCACCGGGGAGAGCCCGACCGCGTTGCCCATGTTCGACTCGGGGTTGTGCGCCACCGCAACCCCGGACTCCTTCAGAATATCTATCTCCGACTCGGAGATATGAATGCAGTGTATGGCTATGCTCCCCGGGTGGAGCATTCCGTGCTTGTGCCAGCGCTCCACCACACCCAAGCCGTACTTGGCCCTGCTGTCCTCGAGGTCCTCGACCCCCTCGGCAATATGCATATGGTAGCCGGAGTCAAGCCCCTCCATCCGTCTAGCACTCTCATCGAGGGTCTTGTCCGAGACTGTCATAGATGCGTGGAAGCCGAACAGACCCTTGATCATGTCGTCCTTCTTCTCAGCGCAGTACTTGATGAACTCAATATTCTCCGTAATCCCGTCGACTCTGCTCTGTTCGCCATCCCGGTCGGAGACCTCGTAGCAAAGATTGCTTCGCAGTCCGAGCTCGGAGGAGGCCTCTGCGATTTTGGTCAGGCTCCCTCGCACGGAGTAGGGGCTGGCGTGATGGTCGATTACCGACGTCACACCACACTTGATCTGGTCGATTCCTGGCCCCATCACACTGTAGTAGACGTCCTCCAGCGTAAGGCACTTGTCCAACCTCCACCACAGCCCCTCAAGCACGTCCGCGAAACTCTTGGCCGGAGGGCTGTCAAGCGCCATCCCTCTCGCGAACGTGCTGTAGTAGTGCATGTGGACGTTTATCAAGCCCGGCATCACCAGCCGTCCCCTCGCATCCTTGAACTCCGCCTCCGGGTTGGCCTTCCTGAGATCCTCCGTCCCTCCGACGGCCTTTATATGCGCTCCGTCGATTAGGACGGCCCCGTCCTCTATGACCCGATTCTCTTCATCTCGGGTGATAACCTTTCCGTTGCCGATCAGAATCACGCCGAACACCTCCTAAAGATTCATAACGTAGTAGGGGTAGCGGTCGAGAACAGCGTCCAGCATCGCGGCCATCTCGCGCGAGATGCCGGGCTCTCCGCGGCGCCAGGAGACGACCGATCCGTCCTCCGTGCGCACCCTGTAGAGGTCTCCCTCGACCCTGTAGAACCCCTTGTTCTCGCTGTCGTTGAAGTCCTCCTCCGTCCAGAAAAGGGTGGCCTTATCCCTGTAGGGGTCGCCTGTGTGCGGGCAGAATATGCCGCAGTTGCCGCACTCGTTGCACATGCCGTCCAGGTGCAGAATCTGGTGCCTGCCGTCGACCACTATGAGCACGTTTGCCCTGTTGGGGCATACGTCGCAGCAAATCTCGCAGATCACGCCGCAGTCAAGGCAGCGGGAGCCATCCGTGTTCTCCTTTACGGCCTCCTTCAGCACTCCCTTTCTCCTGTAGATAGAGGGGAGGTCCCGAAGCAGCTCTGTCACGGCAAAGTCGGGGGAGATCCCCTCTTTTGCAAGGATGCTCCTCGCAATCGTTTTGGCGTCGGCTATCCCCTTTACCACGGTGGCCGGGCCAGCCTTGCAGTCCCCCGCCACGTACACGTTGGAGAGCGAGCTCTCGTTCTGCTCGTTCAGCATAGGCCTGCCCTTCGCGTCGAGGCCTATTCCAGCCGCACTGAACAGGGGCGTGTCCACCTTCGCGCCTGTGGCGCCTATGACAGAATCGGCCTTGACAGCGACCATCTCTCCAGTGCCGATGACGCCTCTGCGGCCTGATTCGTCCCTCTCTCCCAGCGTCATCCTCTCGCAAAGGAGTTCACTGCCGTCGTAGCTCACAGGTGCGAGCAGCTCCATGAGCTCCACTCCGTCCTGCAGTGCTAGCCTTATCTCCTCCGGCTCGGCGGGCATGAAGGCCTTTGTTCGCCTGTAGACTATTATCGAGCGCTTTACTCCCGGTGCTCTACGGGCCGCGCGGGCGCAGTCCATGGCGACGTCGCCGCCTCCTATCACCGCGACCGTCTCTCCAAGCTCGACCATTCCGCCCTTCTCCTTGTACTCCTGAAGGAAGGCGAGGGCGTCGATTACCTTCTCGGCCCCCTCCTTTACCGGGCAGACGCCGGGGCTCCACGCCCCGGTAGCGATGACGACATAGTCGTAATCCTTCCTGAGCGCCTCGATGCAAGTCTGTTCGGCTCCGAAGGCGAACTCCACTCCGGTTCTTTCGGCCATCTCGACGTCGCGCGAGATCATATCCGTGTCGATGCGGAACTCCGGGATCGCGTACCTGACTATTCCGTAAGCCTCTGGACGCCGCTCGAACACTTTTACCTGCATTCCGTTCCGCCTGAGGAAGAGAGCCGTGCCCACTCCGGCCGGGCCTGCACCTATGACTGCCGCCTTTCTGTCCGTTTTCAGGCCTGTCTGTTTTATGCTGGCGGTGTAAGAGTCCTGCGCGTTCAACACCGCGACCTTCTTCATCTCCCGTATCTCCAACGGATGCTCATAGTCCAGCCTGGTACAGACGTGCTGGCACTGGTGGTCGCAGATTGTGCCCGTTACCGCAGGAGAGCTGTTGTCCATCGCGATGGTCTCGAACGCCTCTTTGTACCTTCCCTCATCCACAAGCCTGAGGTAGACGGGAATCTGCTGGTTGATGGGACACCCTCCATCCTCGCACGGTGCCTTTGCACAGTCGAAGAGCGGGAGCGCCGAGTCTGTCTTTCTGGAGCCAACAGGACGTGCTTCCTTTTTATGGAAGGGGTTGTCAAGGGCGCTTTTTACCAGCGCGTCCAGAGCGTCGACGTCAACTCCCTTAAACGCGCCGTCAAGCAGAGGCTCCACCTTTACCGCGATCTGATTCAGCCGCTCGTAGCCGCCCGGCTTCAGTATTGTGGTCGCCATGCTGATGGGCTGAATGCCCGTCCTGAGCAGGGATTCTATGTTAAAGAAGTCCGCGCCTCCGGAGTATGAGATCTGCAACGAACCGCCGAACTCCCTGCTCAACCTGGCGGCCAGGGTCACAGTCAGGGGGAAGAGAGAACGTCCGGACATGTACATCTCCTCTCCGGGCAGCTCGTTGTTTTTGATGTTGACCGGGAAGGTGTTCGTCAGCTTGACGCCGAACTCGTGCCCCATCTCTCCCGCGTACTGCTGCAGCCGCTTGAGCATCTCGACGCCGTCCTTGTACTGAAGGTCGTGCCTGAAGTGGTGATCGGTGAAGTCCATATAGCCGTAGCCCATTCTATCGAGCAGCTCCCGTGCCGTCTCGTACCCCAGCAGGGTCGGATTGCACTTGACGAAGACGTTCAGCCCCTTCTCCTTCAGCAGATAGCGTGAGATGCGCTCTATCTCGTCCGGGGGGCACCCGTGCAGTGTGGAGAGGGTGATCGACCTGCACAGTCCGCTTTCAATAGCGTCAAGGTCAGTGGCCGTGAAATGACTGAACTTCTCGATATTAGCCGAGAGCCACCCCTTGCACTTTCTCCAGATATCCGTGGAGGAAGCATCCTTCAGTCCCTCTATGAACGTATCGATCTTTGGCGACTGAATGCCCTTGAGGTCGTATCCAACGCTCATGTTGAAGGCGAAGTCGCGCTTCGGACTGATCCCGAGCTCTTTTGCAAGAACCTGTATTGCGAACCACGCCTTGACGTACTCCGCGAATGCCTCCTGTACAGTAAGCTCGGTGGACCACTCCACGTTGTACCCTTCATCACGGGCGTTGATGCACGGTTTGGCGACGGCTTTGCGAAGCTCCTCACCGTCCATTATCTGGACGGTCTTCAGCTCTATGAAACGCGCGCCCGCCAGGTAAGCGGCTATGGTGTTCTGCGCCAGCTGGGAGTTGGGTCCTGCCGCCGGTCCGATAGGGGATGCTATCTCCTCGCCGCAGACCACTATATTCCTGCCTGAGCTATTTTTATAGAACTTTTCCTCTCTCACCCCCAGGATGGACCCCTCACTCTTGTGTTCGGCAAGCATCCAGTCCATCAGACTCCCGAAGGGAATCATCCTCATGATGTCGCTCATTTTCGCACCTCCAGTCGGGTATTCTTTTCAAAACCGCCGGAGACACTGTCTCCGGCGGTCGTCGGTCTCCTGTCAAACTGCATCTAGGCTCGTGAGCGGATTGCCTTCAAAACCTTTTCGGGAGTTAGCGGAAGATCGTAAATACGCACACCGATTGCGTCGTAGATGGCGTTTGCTATCGCGGGTGCCGGCCCGTTGATGCCTATCTCCGACACGGACTTGGCGCCGTACGGCCCCGTGGGTTCGTCCGATTCCACCACAACCGTCACCATTTCAGGAAGATCCAGCGTGCCGTATATCTTGTAATCCCAGAAGGAGTTGTTTGTCATGCCACCGTTCTTATTAAACAGATACTGCTCGGCTAGGGCGAAGCTGATGCCATTGACCGCCGCCCCCTCGATCTGCCCCTCGGCGAGTTTTGGGTTCACCGCCTGTCCGCAGTCGCCCACCGAGACGAACTTCACAACCCGAACCTTGCCGGTCTCCGTGTCGACGTCGACGTCGGCGAACTGGGCCATGAATGGGGGAGGCGATTCAACCCCCGTGAAGGAGGCGGACGCCTGAATCTGGAACTGGTCCTTGCTGTAAAGGGCGAAACAGGCGACCTGTGAGAAGGAGGTCTCCTCTCCCGTCGCCCTGTTCACTACCCTGCTCTCAGCCAGAGATAGCTGCTCCAGGGGCGTGCCAGTCATAGCCGACGCCACGGAGAGAATCTGGTCGCGAATCTTCTCTGCGCATGTAAGCACCGCGCGCCCTGAAACGTATGTCGTCGACGAGGCGTATGCGCCGACGTCGAATGGAGTCAGATCCGTATCCGAAGAAAGGACTATGATCATCTCGAGCGGGACGTTCAGGGCCTCTGCCGCGATCTGGGAGAGTATCGTGTCCGAGCCTGTGCCTATATCGGTCGCCCCCACCATAAGGTTGAAGGAGCCGTCATCATTCATCTTCATCGAGGCGCTGGCCATGTCGACCTGCGGGATTCCTGAGCCCTGCATCGCGACGGACGCTCCTATGCCCTTCACTAACGGGCCGTCGGTGATCCTCTTGCCTCGGAGACCGTGCCAGTTTATCTCTCTGGTGCCGATGTCGATGCACTCGTCCAGCTTGCAGGATCTTACTATCTGGCTTACTCCCTCGGTACCCTCGCCTATCGCCTCGAAGACGGCCGAGGTCTCGCCCACTCTGATGTGGTGCTTCTTCACGAAGTCCAGGAAGTCCACTCCCAGAGTGCGCGATATCCCGTCGATATGCTGGTTGAAGGGGAAGTACCCCTGAGTGGCCCCGTAGCCGCGGTATGCCCCTCCGACCGGAAGGTTGGTATAGACGGTCCTCCCCGTGAAGTTCATGTTCTCTATCTTGTTGAAAAGAGGCAGCACCTTCGAGGCGGCGTTGGAAAGCACCGTGAGAGCATGAGCCCCGTAGGCGCCGCTGTTCATAACATCGTTCATATCCATCGCCGTCATGGTTCCGTCCTTCTTTACCCCTGTCTTTATCCTCACGCGCATCGGATGTCGCGTGCGGGCGGAGGTGAACACCTCCGGGCGGGTCATCTCCGCTCTGACGCTCCTCTTGTGTTTCCATGCAGCAAGAGCGGCGTATAGCTCGACCAGCACCTCCTGCTTGCCTCCGAAGCCCCCTCCTATCCGCGGCTTGATCACCCTGATCATATGCGCCGGGATGCCCGTAGCCTTGGCTACGATGCGTCTTGAGTGGAAGGGCACCTGGGTGGATACCACCAGCACCAGCCTGCCCTTTTCGTCGAAGTAGGCCGAGGCGTTATGCGGCTCGAGCGCGCAGTGCGACGCCTGGTGCGTTCTGAAGGTCTCGTCCACTACGAAGTCCGCCTCCGAAAAGCCCTTTTCAATGTCTCCATATGAGAAGAGCACCTCCCCGGCGACGTTCTCCTCAGGCCGGTAGGCCACGGGGAGCGGTGCGTAGGCATCCTCTCCGTCGTGAAGCTTCGGAGAGTCGCTGTCCATCGATCTCTCAGGATCGAACAGCGCCGGAAGCGTTGAATATTCGAGCTTCATCGCCTTAGCTCCTGCCCGCGCGCCCTCAAGGCTCTCCGCCAGGACTGCCGCGACGATCTCGCCTACGTACCGCACTCTCCTGTTAAAAAGACGCGTGTCGTAGGGGGACGGCTCCGGAAAACCCTGCCCCGCAGTCGAGAAGAGCGGAGACTCCGTGTTGAATGCATGAAAGACATCCACCACTCCGTCGACTGCCCGCGCCGCAAAATCGTCGATGGACAGAATGTCGCCGTGAGGTACGGTGGAAAGGGCGAAGGTCAGAAATAGCGGGTCGCGAAGCTCGCAGTCGGAGGCGTACCGTGCGTTACCGCACGCTAGAGACAGGGAATCAACCTTTTCAACTGATTTTCCAACAATAGTAAGCTCAGTCATGTGCGCTCATCCTCCTTGAAGCGAGTCTAACCGCCTCGATGATCTTGACGTATCCCGTGCAGCGGCAGTAGTTCCCGTCCAGTGCGGAACGAATATCCTCATCGGTCGGATTGGGGTTACTGCGCAGCAGCGCCAGGGATGCCAGTATCATCGCCGGCGTGCAGAATCCGCACTGTATGGCCCCGGTCTCCACAAATGCCGTCTGGAGAGGATGAGGCTCGTGGATGGTCCCCATGCCAGCCACGGTAAGAACATCCTTGTCTATGGCCGACGCCGCGAACACCTGGCAGGAGTTCACAAGCTTCCCGTCGAGAAGCACGGAGCAGGCACCGCACGATCCCTCGTCGCAGCCTCTGTGGACCTCCGGATGGCCGTTGGCTCGCAGAACGTCCAGCAGAGTGGCCTCCGGCTCGAATGACCACTCAACCCTGCGACCGTTCACCACGAATGACCCGTTCATCTGGACTTCACCTCCTCGATCAGAATACCCTTCAGCCCTCTTTCGACCTGAAGAGCGGCCATTTCGGACAGGTACTCCGGCGACCCGGCGGGCTTTCTGCCGAACTTGACCGAAGCCATCTTCTTAACATCGAGCTTTT
>Ga0265293_10006164_pt1 | contig 19377 bp, 12 predicted proteins | sample Munlanlewell138R_FD_192505 | JGI IMG/M metagenome (GOLD analysis project Ga0265293, IMG submission 192505) | Leachate microbial communities from a municipal landfill in Southern Ontario, Canada - Leachate well 138R | ecosystem: Engineered > Solid waste > Landfill > Unclassified | place: Canada... | reverse complement strand
ACTCACCTGACCATGTATCAGCGTAGATTCCGGCATCGGTATCATCCCAGCCGTCGGCTTTTACTTTAACGCCGTCTGCATCTATCGCAACATCAGCCGAGTTATAAATACCCCAGAAGGCCTCTGCGCCTAACCATGCATGAGCGTCTTTAGCGATGACTGATACTTTATCACCGGCATTAACCACAACACCGGCAACATTATCGATTCCGCCGCTGGCTCCGGCATAAATCTCTGCTTCGCCGCCCTTGTCGGCTTTGACTTTAACATCATCACCGGCATTGATTGCGACATTGGCAAAGTTGGTAACCACGACAAAATCATCATAATACAGCTCTGAGTCGTTCCATGCCTCGGCATAGATACCTGCCACGCCGCCCTTTGAAGCGGAAACTTTTACATCGTCACCGGCATCGATGATTACTCTGGCCGAATTGCTGATAGGTCCTTCTAAAACTACTTGAGGATAATCAGGAATATAAACAACTGTGGGCATATAATAATCATATCCGCCGCTTCCAATCTCATTGAACGCTTCGGCATAAATCGCAGCCTCGCCGCCTTGAGAGGCTTGGACTTTAACATCACCCGAAGCTTTAATATCTACTGTAGCTGTGTTGGTAACGCTCTTAATTGTTATACCATCATAAGAAGGTTCTTCGCCTCCGTTATCGTCTCCGTTGCCGTTACCATTTTCTTCAACCATAGCAATGGCAATAACAGGGCCGCCGTCGAAGAGTATCTCGTTGCTTGCCTGAGCGCCGATAACTGCCTCGCCGCCCTTTTCAGCTTTAACTGTAACGTCATCGGCTGTAATGTTCACCGTCGCTGCATTGACAAGACCGTCAACAACTAACATCTCGTCTGCTTCGGTAACATAATCATACAGCCATCCCTGATTCTTTGCTTTGGCTTCGATTTCGGCTTCGCCGCCTTTAGTGGCGTAAACCTTAACATCGCCGCCCGCAGCAATATCAACTGTCGCGGTGTTAGTCAAAGCGTTCTTGGCAAGAGCTGTAATTTCAGCTTCGCCCGATATACCTTTAACCGAGACATCGGCATCGGCTGTAATATCGACACCGGCTGTATTTTCTGCACTGTTTTTAGCTATAGCTTCGACTTCGGCTTTGCCGTCTTTAGCTATGACTTTTACATTGCCGCCGTGAACTTCTTCTACTATCGTAGCAGGTAAGAAGCGGTCTTCATATGTATCCGGTAAAATCTCGATTTCTTCGATATACTCTTTGGCGACAATGGTTATATTGGCAGTATTTGTGCCGTCCATTTCGCCTTTTCCGCCTGCGTCTTCAGCCGTTGCCGATACGGAAGCTTTACCTGTTGTATATCCGTCTTCGGTTGTCTCTGTTCCGCCGAAAGCTCCGACAAGAACATCGCCGCCCTGTGCGAGTATATCAATATTCGCTGTATTCGTAGAATTGTATGCATACGCGGCTTTGGCTTCGATTTCAGCCTTTCCGCCTGCCAATCCAAGAACTGAAACACCTTTGCCTGCTGTAATATCAACTAAAGCAGTATTCATACTGCCTGCTTCTTTGGCTATCGATTCTATCGAAGCCTTCGATGCACTGGCGAAACTGCTGTGGTCATTATAGGTAGCTGCATGATAAACAGTTTCACCTGTTAAAGACCAGCCCGAGAAACTGTGGTCTTCCGGATTCGGTGTTGATGAACTTGCACCATAAATCCATGCGAACTCAGTGTGACCGGTCGCTGGATGGTGGACAGGGACCCTAACTGGGCTGAGGTGGTAGCCAGGAGGCAAAGTATAATTGCTTATATCGGGCACTGTAATCCAACCTAATTTAAGGTCACGGCCCTCATACCAGTACACAGGAATCTCCCAGTATTCGGATGTATCCTGTACCCACTGCTCGACTTGGACATCCCAATTTTCAGGTGTATTCAGCGTCTGCCATTCGTTGATACTTCCGCCGTCGGCAATAACTTTAACATCGCCTTCTGCGTTAATCTCGACATCAGCCGAGTTTGTATTTCCGGCATCTACGGCGATAGCTGAAACTTCAGCCTTGCCGCCGTCTTTGGCTATAACTTTTACATCGCCGCCTGAGTTAATCTCTATCGAAGCTGTGTTATCATTATCAGCATCTTTGGCGATTGCTTTAATCTGAGCTTTGCCGCCGTCTTTGGCTATGACTTTTACATCACCGCCTGCGTTAACCAAAATACCTGCGGTGTTATCATAACCGTCTTGTGCGACAGCTTTAATCTTAGCAGTCTCGCTAACCCCTGCCTCATCCAGAACGAGAACGTTGCCGCCCGCGTTAATTTCGATTTCGGCAGTGTTAGTATTTTCTGCGTACTGAGCCGAAGCTGTGATTGCGGCTGTGCTGCCTCCGACTGATATTACTTCGACATCACCGCCCGCATCAATCGCGATAGAAGCGGTGTTCGTATTGTCAGCATACATCGCCGAAGCTTCTATCGAAGCCGAGCCGCCGTCACCGGCGAACACCAAAACATTACCGCCGGCATTGATTGCGATATCGGCTGTATTGTCCTCACCGAATCCTGCCGTTGCGGCTATCTTAGCTGTGTTAGATGCACCGGCTGTATCATAAACCGTAACATCGCCGGCGGCTGTAATATCTACTGAAGCATTGTTCACTGCACCCTCATAAGCATCAGCTATAATCATAGCCGGGTCGGCCTGTCCGATATCTGTGGCGTCATCTTTAACTAAAACATTGTTGGCTGTGATAACAATCCCTGCTTCGTTCAGCTCGGCCTGCTGCTCACCGTCCAAACCTATACCGGCTTGGGCTTTAACAATCGCTCCGCCGTCCATTGTCGTCTGCTGAGCGCCTGCTGTAGCTAAAACCTCGACATCTCCGGCTGCGTTAATTGTAATATTGGCTGTGTTTTCGATACCATTCAAAGCCATCGCCGTTACCAAGCCATCATCATTTCCGCCTTCGCCGATGATTGTTACATCACCGTCTGTGGCGACAATATCAACTGCGGCGACATTCTGCTCGCCGTTATGAGCATAAGCCTTCAACTGGGCAGGAGCATCTGTAACTCCGAAATCCTGTCCTCTGACTTCGACATTCGAACCCTGCACATTAACAGCGGCCTGATTCAGTTGGCCGTTGTAGGCTTCGGCTAAAACTCTAATTTCATTCGTGCCTAAAAGACGAACATCGCCGTTAGCAATCAAATCTACCTGTGCACTATTATTGACACCGTCAAAAGCTTTCGCTTCGACTCTGGTAGCGTAATTATCACCGTCGGATATATTCGGTGTTAGAATATCGATTCCGCCATCGTTAGATTTAATCGAAATCTTCGCGTCAGCGTCAAAATCACCGCTGGTCTGCGCGGTGGCTGTTATATCCTGATTCAGAACGAAAGTATCGCCGGTCTCTATATTAACCAAAGCGCTTGCGTTTCCGATTCCCTGACCGTCAGCGGTAACTGTAATATCGCCGCCAAGGTTCAATGTTCCGCCTGCTAAAATATCTACTTCAGCAACCGCGTCCGAAGCAGCTACTGCCGAAGCGCTCAGCGGGCCGTAGAAGGTAGCGTTATATGTCGCTGTGGCTCTTAAAGTCTCGACACCCTCGATAGCCGTCGAATAAATATCGCCCGCCGCAAGAACTACATGGCCGCCGGCAGCTTCAATTTTGCCTTCCGGAGAACCGTACATACCGGACTGCGCATTTCTAACTATAAAACTTTCCGGATAAGGAGCGGCAACTTCGGCCATAACCTTCGAGCCTTGTCTTGTAATAAGAACTCTCTCACCGGCGGCCAAAACAACATTGGCATTCGCAGCGGCACTGATAACGCCTCTGTTTATTATATTTTTGCCGATAAGAGCTGCTGTTTCATCAACCTGTATCCGAGCCTGACTCCCGCCGGACCACCATTCACGCTGCAGCTCAATCCTTCCGTCGAGTTCACCTAATGCGTTGTATTCGAAATTCAACGGGTCAAAAGCATCGCCCTGCTCTACAAACTGGGTCATATCCATTGTAAGACCCAAAGCCATAAAGCTTTTTGCGCTTACAAGCGATTTGGGACCAAAAATAACACCGTAGGGGTTCTGCACAATCAGACCGCAGTTTGCCGCGGTGAGCTTGCCGAAAATACCTGTCGCCATAGAGTCAGCCGGTGTAATATTATTCAAGACCCAACCGCCTCCCTGAGTAAAGGTAACACTGGCATTTTGGCCTATATCGAAATTGTTCCAATTAATAATAGTGTTTCCAGCCGCCGTGTCGAGTGACGGATTCAGCGCATCACCTGTCCATGTTACAGCAGTATTGCTGCCTGTAACATTTGCCGAAGTCGGAACCGTATTAGCTGACGGATTCGGGTCGGCAAACGCCATTTGTACCGGCATTCCGAAGACCATCCAGAACGACAGCACACACGATACTATTTGTCTCAAATAGTACTTGTTCGAGATTTTTCTTATACTTTCCATCTTTCTTTTCCCCTTATATTAACTTTAATTTCTTGTTAGTTCCTTCTTTACACTTATATATCCTTATGAGGCCCCACATAGGCCGCATATATTTACCATCTCATCATAAAGCTGCAGTTTAATCTGCCTTTGCCTTCTCTGGTATCAGGAGTAGCAATCAGAGGATGACCGTAATAAACGGCACCGCTGAAATTATTTCCGATATCCAAAAGCATGCCGATACCAACCGAGCAAAGCTCATCATGTTTTGATTCGCCGACATTGCGAGGCGCGTTTATAGTCGTTCTTCCGAAATCCAAAAAGGCCAGAGGAGCCGCTCTTTTAATAAAGAACGGATTTTCTTTTTCATGCTGTTTCGCCTGTTCGGCATCCTGCGGCGGGTTTTTGGCTTTATCAGCTGCGATGAGGTCATATTCATATTGAAGCGAAGCTAAGATACCGCCGTCAGCTACAATCTCGTACTCATCGTATCCGCGAACCGTGTACATACCGCCGAAACTTGTCATCTTGGCAGGTACTATTCGTTTATCAGGCACAACCCAGCGACCCGAGCCGCTTACCCTGTGAACTTTATTAGTATCAATATACTCGCTGTGGCGTGCGCTGAAATCATAAATTACGAATTCAGGGTCGGTGCCCAATCTCGAGCCGGTGAATGCGGCTGTATTTGATCTATCCAATCCGCTGCTTTCCCAGCGGTCGAAACCTATTGTTGTGCTCGTCAAATCGGTCTTTTTATGAAGCTCGAGTCCCAAGCCCCACATCCAGAAACGAACATCCGAAGTGGCCAGCGGAATACCCGGTAACTGGGGGCTGACCTTACTTCTTGTGTATTCTAACATAGCTTTAACATCGATGAACCAACCGCCGCCTAACAACGGCATATTTTCTTCGGTTTGATATGCGTTGTAGCGAAGGATGCCGCCGAAGAAATTACCGTTGCCAAGGAATTTGAACGGGCCTGAATCAGGATTGACGTTAAATTCCGCGTATCCGGCATACATCTGCAATCTCAGTTTTGGCCCTGCTATCGGAAAATCATAGGTTCCGAAAACCGAATAATTTTCATCGAAAGTCTTATCCCAAGGAGCCTGAAAAACTGCCGCGAACGTATCGTCATATCCTAATAAATTGGTATTGACTACACCGACTCTTGGAGTCCAGCGTCTGTCGCGGGTACCTGAATTGTCTATCTGTACAAAATAATGCCAAGGGTTGGCTTCATATACATCATATTGAACGGCGAGGGAATTATCGGTTGCGCCCTTTGTAACCGTAGCCGAAACGTAACGGTCCGGATTTCTGTTGAGCAGGTTGACAAAATCATCAAGCTCTTTCTGATTGGCAACCTGACCTTCTTTAACAGGCGACCAGCCCATAAGCGCGCTTTTGCGGAGATAGCCTTTTTCCTTTTCGTTCTGGTCGGCGTCGTAGATTCTGACGGTAACGTCCGTTATCGGAGCTTCGAGAACTTCGATAACCAGAATATCGTCAGCCAATTGATTAGTTCCTACCATCACTCTTTTTGGAACATAAACATAAATGCCGGCGTAATTACGTTTCTGATAGAGAGACAATATGTATTGATTGAAACCCTGAATGGTTCTGGCACTGACCTGTCTGGTCGGGCCGGGGTTATGTATGATGTCACTGAGCATTCTGAAATCATACAGCATCGAAGAATCTGCCTGTTCAATCGGCAAAACAGACGTGTTGTAAATCATAGGCATCTTCGCGATGATTTCATTAGTATCAATAAGAATATTTCCGGTGATGTTCACCTGCTTGACGTTCATCTTGGGAGTATGGTCTGCGGGAAGATAAGATTCCAGAGGCTGGGCTTTAGCTTGGGCTTTCTCTTGAGCAGCTCTCTTGGCTGCGGCTTTTTCCTCAGCGCGGGCTTGGGCTTTCATCTTTTCAAGCTCGGCTTTTTCACGCTTTGCTCGTTCAGCAGCTTCTTTCCTCTGCTTTAAAGCTTCCGCTTCCTGCGCCTTTTTCTCCATTTTCATTTGAGCCTTAGCTTCGGCTTTGGCTTTTTTCTCTTCTTCCTTGCTTACCTGAGTCTGGGCCTGTGCCTCAGGCAGAAAATTCACCAGCCCTATGCATCCGAAATAAACGCATAGAGCAATTATTAATACCGATATTTCCTTACCTCGCTTATTCATTTGTGTTCTCCTAAAATTACATGTACCCGTTATCATTCATAGCCGTACCAAAACCGGCTTATCAGTACTGTTATTAAGCATTTACCTGTCAAACACAATGCCAAAAAACAGTATATATAGACCCACTCCGGATACATGCAATTGGGTTCAATATACCGTTTTTTAGGCTTTGAGTCAACAAAAATCTCCCAATTAGCCCTTTTTGCCCATCTTAACATAAGGCAATACCTAATTATTTTTCTAAAAAAGCCCTTCAAGGCCTTATTTTTACATAAAAAATAGAAGAATTCCCTCTGCATATCCGAACGAAAACATTCGTATATGCCCATTCCTCAATACGCAAATCATAAAAACAATGGAGCAACACTACAGCGTACTCCTCGAAATACAAAGTTAGAACGTCTCTATGCCACTTATTTCCAACCTTTATAAACCAAAGGAATTCTACAGTAAAGAAAATTTTTTATTTATGCAAATGTTTTTTTTTGGCCTAACAGTGCTGAAAAAGGGGTTTTTAAAATCATAGGAATCCGCTGTTGTTTATAGCAGTTAAACTTGAACAGATTGGATTTGGGATTATAATACCGCTTGGCCGGAATTTGAAAAATAGTATTCCGGCATCGCAATTAATTGGAATTTATAAAAACTTTTAACGAAATTAAAACGTGACTGAATCGATATCTGAAAAACACTCCGAATCCAGAATCCGGCTAAGCCGAATCCAGAAAATAATCGGCCAGCGAATGCTCGAATCGAAACAGACCAAACCGTGCTTTTATCTTTCAGCCAAAGCCGATGTAACTGAATTTATGGATATGAGGCACGAGCTGAAAAAAATCACCGGTATAAAAATCACGTCTAATGCTTTTTATATCCGCGTATTGTCGATGGCTGCAGTCGAGTATCCGCTGACTCTGGCGAAAAGCGACGGGCAGAATCTGATAATCGCCGATTCGATCAATGTCGGTTTTGCAGTAAACGCTCCTCAGGGACTTGTCGTTCCTGTTGTAAAAAACGCCGATAAAATGAGCATTGTTGATATTGCTAAAACCGAAAAAATTCTCACCGAAAAAGCCCGCGCAAATACTCTTTCGCTCGATGAAATTTCCGGCGAAACAATCGCTCTTAGCAATCTCGGCGTCTATGGAATTGACCGTTTTATAGGTATCGTTCCTCCTCCGGCAACCGTGATTTTGGCAGTGGGAAACACTCTGCATCAGGCCGTACCAGCACATGGCAGAATCACTGAAAGAAAACTCGTCAGTCTGAACGTAGCCGCCGACCATACCGTTATAAACGGTGATTATGCCGCGAAATTTCTAAGAAGAATAACCGAGCTTCTGGCAAACCCTAAAAGCCTTATACAAGACTAATCAACCAAAAGCTTCAATCTGAGGGTTCTGAGGTTCACTACATCCTCGGCGTTATAGTCAAGAAGCTTCTTTAGGGCTTTGAGGTCGTTATTATTGCAATAATCCCACCAGAGCTTAACAGCAATCCAGCCGTTCATATCCGTCAGTTTTCGGGCTATCCCAAGACGTTTTTCGACAGCCTTTAACCCCCCTTTGAGATTGTGTTTCCAGCAGTTGTACATCAAATCCGTGTGTATAAAATTCTGTTTCAAATCAACCGCCAGCTTGGTCTTAATAAAGGCAAGGTCGAATCTGCTGCCGTTATAAGTATAGATTCGATTAACGCCTCTGAGAACTTTCAGCAAATTATATTCACAAATCCTTCTGCCTATTAACTGAATCACTTCGACTTTACCGGCCTTTTCGATGCCGATTCCGATTATCGTAATATCGCATCTATACTTGCTCAGGCCGGTGGTTTCGATATCAAGATATGCTCTTGTTTTCATCAGGACTGTATTTGCTGCTGATTCGATTCCAAATCTGAGGTATTCGGACCTTCGGACTGCACTTCTAAAGCAGGTGATTCTTGCGGTTTTGATTGAGGAACAGAACGAATCTCTATGGGCGGCTGAGGCTGCTGTATATCTTCCTGCACGGATTCGACGATATTTTCAGGCTGTGCTTGTTCGGCGGGCGTTTCGAATGCTTTATCAAAAGCCGATTCATCCATCAAAAACTCTGCCACTTTTTTATAATCCTGCGCGCCGTGACAGGACGGTTCGTATTCGAAAATCGTCTTGCCGTAGCTGGGAGCTTCGGCCAACTTGATATTTCTTCGGATAGCTGTCGGCAGAACCTTTGCTTGTGCCCATGCGCAATTACTTCCTCTGGCCTGCTGAAGAAATTGCTCTATATCGGCTTTGACTTCGTTGGGCAGCGACGCACGGCTGTCGTACATACAAAGCAATATTCCTTTAACCCGAAGCTCAGGATTAATTCTTTTATTTACCAGCTCAACCGTTTGCAGCAGCTTTCCGAACCCCTGAAGCGCCAGAAAATGCGGCTGCAGCGGAATAAGAATTTCTTTCACGGCGGCGAGGGCGTTCAGCGTTAACAATCCCAGCGACGGGGCACAATCAATAATTATAAAATCGAACTGATTCGAAACTGATTCCATAGCCTCGCGCAGAATCGTCTCCCGCCCCACTACGCTGACCAATTCGCTTTCGGCTCCGACAAGATTTATATTCGCCGGCATCAGCCATAAATTAGGCCTAATCAACATAAGCTGCGACGCGAAATCCGCAGATTGGGTCAGAACCTTATATGAACCGCTGTCGATTGTATCAGGTTCGATTCCAAGATGAATCGTCAGATGAGCCTGCGGGTCTAAATCCAGAACGGCGACTTTTTTGCCTGCCTCAGCCAAAGCCGCGGCGGTGTTAACAACCGTCGTTGTTTTGCCTACTCCGCCCTTTTGATTTAATACCGCAATTTTTCTCATATCACTGATTATAATAATAAATCCTAAATCCGAAGCACTAAATCCTATAACAAATTCAAATGGTCAATTTATTAATGCTCAAAAAATCAGGTTTTAGACGTTTAAAAAAATAAAATTTTGGTCATTCGTATTTGTTTCGTATTTATTCCGAACTGTCCGCTTTAATATTCTTCATTACCGCGTCGAGTACGCCGTTAATAAAACCCGGCGACTGGGCGGTACTGAACTTTTTACCAAGCTCGACCGCTTCGTTTATAACCACTTTGGGCGGTATATCAGGACAAAACTTCAAATGATAAACCGACATCCTCAAAACACTTTTATCGACCGGAGAAAGACGCGATAATTTCCACTTGAGACTGGCTTTGCCGATTAAATCATCGCAAAATTCGACATTCTGCCAAGCTTCTCTGCTCCACTGGGAGGCAAGGACTCTTATCGAATCATCCTGTTCGTTTTCGATTAAAAAATCATCGAGCAGACTGAAATATTCCGAGCCTTGAATGTCAAGCTGATAAAGGACCTGTATTGTAAGCTCTCTTGCTCTGCTTCTTTTATCCACTTATTAGTATCCTAATAGCAAAAAAGTTAATTGGTTAAATTGTTAATTGGTTAAATGGTGAATTAGTTAAATGGGGATTTACAAATTAACTACTAACCAATTAACTACTCACCAATTAACCACTAACCAATCTACTACTCACCAATCTACAGTTGCTCAAGCACATTTGCCATTTCGATTGCCGTCAATGCCGCATCTGCTCCGGCATTTCCCATCTTCGCTCCGGCTCTGTCCACAGCTTGTTCGAGTGTATCGCAGGTCAAAACTCCGAAGACAGCCGGGGTATCACAATCATAATTTATCTGGGCTATCCCGCGAACTGCCTGCTGACAGACATAATCGTAATGAGGAGTCTGGCCTCTTATAACCGCACCCAGACATAATATAGCAGCATACTTTCCGCTCTTAGCCAGACGTTTGGCTGCCGCGGTTATTTCGCATGCTCCGGGAACCCATACGACCAATATCTGTTCTTTATTCGCTCCGTGACGCGCCAGGCAATCTATTGCGCCGGAAAGAAGTTTTGCCGTGATAAATTCGTTAAATCTGCTGATGACAATCGCGTATTTGCCTTTACCGGCTGACAGCTGACCTTTTACCTCTTTGTACATAAATAGCTTTCCTTTAATAAGGATTCTTCATATTTGTTCTGTGTCTTTGCCGTATTATAAGACCTAACTCGATTGGTTTCCAGAAAAAGGCTGTTTTATAAAGTATCAATTTAAACTCAAACACCGAAAACCATCGCCGTAAGTCCTTATTACACAAAATATTACAGCTAAATAATTATACACATTTTTCAGCAGTCCGTAAACATTAAACTTCCGGCCAAAACAAACGAATTCGTGTTTGGTTACTGCCGATAACAACTTGGCTAAAGGATTAATGCCGTAAATATGCTTATTTTTAAGGAATGGCGCCGTGAGTTATGATGAGATGGAATTCGGTTCGTTTGACAGCGCAGAAAGAAAAGTCCGCAAAGCTTTAGAATTATACGAAGATGGAAAATGCCTTCAAGCTCTTGATGAACTCGACCAAGCTATCGCAATAAATCCCGCAAACAGTTCGTGGCACTTCAACAAAGCTTTGACGCTTGATTCGATAAATCATTTTGACGAAGCCATAAAAGAATACCAAGCCGCTCTGGAGCTTAACCCGACAGACGTGGAGATATTAAACTGTCTGGCTGTGGACTATACAAGGACGGGTTTTTATGACTTGGCTCTGGCGACTTTTGAAAAAGCTCAGCAGCTTGACCCGATGTTCGAGCCTTGTTACTGCAACAGAATTATTACATACACCGAAATGGAATTGTACGATTTGGCTGAGCAGATGTTTTATATGGCCCAAAACATCGAGTCGGATTGCGCTTTATGCTATTACAACATCGGCAACTGCATGTTTATCAGAGGCCAGTATAAAAAAGCCGTCGGCTGCTGGCTGAGAACCGCAGAGCTTGAAAAAACACACCCGCAGATTCATTATCGAATCGCTCAAGCATACTGGGCCGACAATCAGCTCGAAAAAGCTAAAGAGCATTTTATTTTCGAGCTTAGAAATAATCCCGGTGACATAGAAGTTATATTCGATTTCGGACAACTGCTTCTTCAGATGGGCGATACCGAATCAGCCAAAGAAAAATTCAACCGCATTCTTGAGCTTGACCCTGATTTCGGCTTGGCCAAGTTCTGTCTGGGTGAGATTGCCCTGAATAACGATGATTACGAAAAAGCCGAAGACCTTTTCGACGAAGCTCTGCAGAATAACCACCATCTCACAGGCCCGAGATATCGTCTGGCGTATTGTGCAATGCTAAAAGGAAACCCGCGGCAGGCAAAGGCGTTTCTCGACGCGGAGATGGAATTTATGCCCGACGACAGCGATGTTCTGGTCGCGATAGGCTCGATGTATATGCAGCTCGACTGTCTTGATGACACGATGCGATGTCTTTTGCGAGCCACCGAGCTGGATTTCGCCAATGCCGAAGCGTATTATTACCTCGGTTTGGCAAGCGCAGCCGGCCAAAGGCTCGACGATGCATGCGAGTTTTTCGGGCACGCTCTGGATATTAACAAAAATCACACTGCCGCACTGGTCAGTCTGGCAACCGCGCAATACTGCATGGGAAATATTGACTATGCCGTAGAATTAATCGAAAACGCACAAAAAGCACGTCCGCAAGACAGCAACATTAAATCCTTAGCCAGAAAAATCCGCGTCAGAAAAGCCGCAAACCGTTTTACTGATTTGCTCGAACCTCTAAAAAAGCTGCTGCTCACATCCAATTAGTGCCGTTTCAAAAAAATTAATATGCTTTTTAATAATACAATATTCACATAAGTCTATATTCTGCAATGGATTCCTGCTCCCTATGTGACAGGCTGCGAGGGAATGGTAATTGTTAAACTTCATTTTTTGAAACGGCATTAGCAGTTAAGGTACTTTTTATCGGCGGTTTAAGACACAACCCTGCAAACTTTTGTCTGGCGTCTTAAATCTGCAACCTTCTTTTCACGCTATATGCTGTACACTATTTTTTTCTTGACAATTACCAGCTTTTATGCTAAAATACCGCTTAACTCTTGGGGAGATTCGGGTAAACTCACTTTTTGTAGTACATTATCTTCTGCTATTTTTGTACAGGCATTAAGGAGGCAGTATTATGTCGGGCGATTATCATTTTAGAATTAGTCACGCCAATATTCTGGTTGTTTTTATGTTCTGTTTAATCTTTACGAATGTTCCCAGTCGGGCCGTTATTATCGACGATTTTACAACAGCACAGTCTGTTTCCTCAAATTCGTCAAACAGCGTTACAGGTCCGGGTATACTCGGCGGTGAACGAGATGCCGAAATATATTCTTCTTATGCATCAGCCAACGTTAATCAAAGCATTGCCGGACAGCTCTATTACAAAAGTGGAAAGAGCAACCTTAATTACCTATATCTAGTCTATGATGGTGTTGATGCCTCATCTTCCAATCGTGATTACGATGGTTTAGGTCATATAGATTTAACGGACGGCGGAACTTGCAATGGAATTATGTTTAATTTTGGCCAAATTCCTTCTTATTGGGTTAATGCCTGGATTACTATAAAACAGGGAGAATCCATTTCGGGATATGCTAGTGCAAGCTTAGAAAATAACGCTGAATCTATGTTCGTTCCTTTTGACGAGTTTACTATTAATATATGGCCTGCATCTATTCCCGAAGAAAAAGTGGCGAATTCGGATACCTTAATTGATTTTACGGATGTTGGCTATATCGAAATACAAATGAATATCTGGGGCGGCGATGATGTGTTTACAATTGATTCAATTTCCACAGCTTACGGCATTCCGGAACCGGCCACGCTATTATTGTTTGGCTTGGGTTCTGTCATCCTGAGGCGACCTGTCCGTCGCAGCCTCGGCGAAGGCGGAAGCCGAAGGATCTCTAACTCTTAGACACATAGATGCTTCGTCCCTTAGGGACTCAGGATGACAAGTCGCATCTTTTGAGCTTTACGTTATGGTTTTTCACTATTCGAGTATCGAGATTCAAGTATTCCTTCTGCATTGGTTATTCTACATTCTAAATTCTAAATTTTGCTTGCCCCGAGCGACCTGTGGTGAGCGTAGCCTGCCCTGAGTACCTGTGGTGAGCGTAGTCTAACCATATCGAAGGGTCGAACCAAGTCGAGGGGCATCCTGTTTCTTATTGAAATTTCCTCCTGCCCTGCGTATATTGTTATGGTTGATTGGTTAGTTGTTAATTTGTAAATTTCCATTTAACTAATTAACCATTTAACCAATGAACCAATTAGCTAAAAAGCAAGGGACTGCTATGGGTGGTTTTTCAGTAAAAGAGTTGGCGCAGGTCTTAGGGGCAAACACAGCCGCTGTGCAAGATTTTTTCGATTCTGTCAGCACCGACTCGCGCAATATCAAACAAGGCCAGTGCTTTTTCGCGATAAAAGGTCAAAATTTCGACGGCCATGATTACGTCGCCGACGCTCTAAAAAAAGGGGCTGTTTGTGCAGTAGTAGAAAAAAACTATAACTGCTCTTGCGAACTCGAACCCCGCCTGATTAGAGTACAAGATACCACTGAGTCTTTAGGGCTGTTTGCCGCTCACCACCGAAAAAAATGCGGGTTTAAAGTCGTTGCCATCACAGGTTCGGTCGGAAAAACCACAACCCGCCGAATAATAGCCCATGTATTAGGACAGCATTTTCGAGTCATAACCTCACCCAAAAATTTCAATAATCATATAGGGCTGCCTTTGACTTTACTTAGCGCAAAACCCGAAGATGAAATCGTGATTGCCGAGCTTGGCACAAATCACCCTGGCGAAATCGCGTATCTTTCCCGAATCGCTCAACCGGATATCGCGATGGTAACCGCCATCGCCCCGGCTCATCTGGAAGGGTTCGGCTGTATCGAAAAAATACTCATAGAAAAATTATCCATTACGCAAGGCTTAACCCAAAACGGAACTCTTATCATTAACGGTGACTGTAAACATTTAGCAGACACCTGCCGCGATAAAAAAATTCCGTTCGAAAGCTTTGGAACCTCGCCGGACTGTGACGCCCCGGCCGCGAATATAAACTGCGGGCCTTTGTCGAGTGAGTTTTATATAGATGATGTTCGAGTAACAGTCGGGTTATGCGGCAAAGGAAACTTGGAGAACACTTTGGCCGCTTGGGCGGTCTGCAAAAAATTCGGTTTATCCGCCGCTGCTTTCGCAAAAGCCGTCAAAACAATGCCCCTTGTCTCGATGAGAAGTGAGATTAAACAATTCGGCACGCTAACCGTCATTGACGACTGTTATAACGCCAACCCCGCCTCAATGAAAAACGCTATTGATATTTTATCGAAATTAAGCGAGTCTAAAAATGCCCGTTCGGTATTTATTTGCGGAGATATGGCAGAACTCGGCGGCAGCAGCGAGCAGCTTCATAAAGAACTCGGCGATTATATCGCCAAATCAAATATCAAATTAATCCTCACCGCAGGGCCGATGTCTCATACGGCCGCCCAGACCGCAAAAAATAACGCAGCGTATAAAATCGAGTACCAAAAATTCGATAATGTTGATTTTCTCTGTGATAACCTGCACAAATTCGTAAAAGATTACGATATAGTATTAGTAAAAGGTTCAAGAAGCGCAGCTTTAGAAAAGGCGGTCGAAAAACTGCGGTTATTATTCGATAAATCACATATGGCAGGTGTTAAAGTAAATTGATATATCATCTTCTCCATTTCCTTCGAAGCAGTTTTACTCATCGCATGGGATTCTATGCCTATCAGGATGTACTGTTCAGATGCATCATGGCTGTGCTTACCAGCTTCATAATCGCCTTTATTCTGGGACCTAAAATAATTCGATGGCTGATGAGAAAAAAAATCGGCGACAGACCCGAATTTTACCACGCTGCCCTGAACGAGCTTACAAAAGAAAAAGCCAACACACCGACTATGGGCGGTCTTATAATTATCGCCGCTGTCCTGATTAGCACGCTTCTCTGGGCAAAACTATCAAATCCTTTCGTTCAAAAAGCCCTTGTGCTTCTTATATGGTTCGGGGCTTTGGGGGCTATCGACGACTGGCTGAAGCTTACCGCCGATATCCGACATCGAACAAGAGACGGACTCAAAGCTTGGGAAAAACTGATATTTCAAATCGGCGGCGCGGTACTCATAGCTTCTTTTCTTTATATGGACTTTGCGAATATAGCCGACGGAATGAGATTTTGGCTGCCGTTCTATAAACATTCTCTGCCTCTGGCAAACTGGGCGTTTATCATCATAGCTATTTTATATCTGACCGCTACGAGCAACGCCGTCAATCTAACAGATGGGATGGACGGCCTTGCCGCAGGATGCGTGGGAATGGTCAGCGTGGTGCTGATAGTATTATGCTATGTCGCTTCGGAAACTATGGGGCGAACCAGCCATGTTACATGGGCAAGCTATCTATTACTTCCGGCTATACCTCAGGCAGGCGAGCTTAGCATATTTTATTCGGCGATACTCGGAGCAGTTCTCGGTTTCCTCTGGTACAACTGCCATCCTGCTCAGGTATTTATGGGAGATGTCGGTTCGCTGCCTCTCGGAGCCGCAATGGGATACGGAGCTTTGGTAACAAGAAACGAGATTCTGCTGCTAATCATCGGCGGCGTATTTATGATGGAAATGCTCAGCGTTGTGATTCAGGTTGCCTATTTCAAATACTCCGGCGGCAAACGAGTCTTCAGGTGTGCTCCGATTCATCATCATTTTCATCTGGCAGGCTGGTCCGAACCGCAGGTCATTGTGCGTTTTTGGCTTTTAGCCGGAGTCTTCGCTGCTTTGGCTCTTGCAACCCTGAAAATCCGCTAAAACTCCGAAATTATGTTGTTGTATTGAAAATCCATCGTATTTATAATCAAAGTATGAAAAGAATAACAGCCTTAGTTTCACTGCTGTGCCTGTTCGCAGGATGCGAATCAAATAAATCGGCAAAACCCGACCATCAGGACAGCAGCCGTCAGGGCAACATTGCCATCCCTGTGAGCAGCAATGACCGGGTTCCGGTGATTATTGGCCTGTAGATTCAATCCATTTGGCGGAGATTTTATGAGATACTGTCTTAATGGTTTTATTGGCTTCCATGTCCTTTATAAAAATACGAATTTCATCAATCTCTGCCGGTTTACTTAAATAGAACCAGCCAGTAACAAAACCTGAATCGTTGGGTTCATTAGAAACACTGATTAAGCCATGAGCACCGTAATTGGGAGCAATTTCACCGTTCGCATATGGCCTTGTCCATATGGCTGCTTTTTTAAGCGATTTCAACTCATAAAAAGCAGTAACGTTGAGTTTCTCTCCTACCAGCAAAACAGCGGGATTTGCCGGCTCAGTGGAAACAAATTCTAATACCTCATTTGAATATTGGCTGTCTTGAGTACTTTCCGAACTGACGGATACAGCCGCTTTATTTTGTGAATTCCCGCATTTGCGAACACTTGCCTCACTGCCGAACACTGATGTTTTATTCTGTGATTGTTGGCACTTTCGAACATTATTTTGGCTATTAGAAACCCTTGTTATGTTTGTCGTATGCTGGTATTTGCCAACATTTTCATAGCTGTTTGATATCGCCACTTTGCTTGATGTATTTTCGGTGTTACAGCCAATGATAAGAAAAAGAATGGAAAAATTAAATGCAATCAAAAATTTACACTTCATGAAATTCTCCTTCATTTAAGTATGGCAGTAGCACAGCAACATAAAATATTTGCGTCAAAATAAATTGATTCTGCAAAAGTCCAACTTTCGCACAAAAATAGAAAATTATTTTAAGCATAAATCTATTTTGTTTTTAGGATTTCTTTTGACGATGGTCCACTACTTTGTAACCTTGTGGCGGATTGAATTCAAACACTTCGTCAGGTATTGAAGGATTTAATTCAACCTTTAGAATCCTGTAAACTGATTTCTCTACAAAATTGCCTTCTCTGTCATACTTTATTTCAGTTACGTTATGCGGAAATCCATTTGAATCAAAATTTTCACATTCACGAATATATGTAATCTGTTCCGTTGTAGGAATACGAAATTCCGTGCGGAAAACACGGGAATAATCTTTTCTGTCACATATCAAAATTACCGAGGGAAAATGGTTAGGGTCGCCCATTGCTATTATATCCCTTGTACCTGGAGCATTTGGGTCGGGTCGGATATCAATTTTATTTACTGCCTTCTTTCCTTTTGCTTTCGCTCCTCTCATAGGCTCTATGGTGGCAAGGCCGGTTTCAGCAAGCTCCGCCATCTTGTTTGGGCTGGGAATATAGTTTAGCGATTTTGGAGTACTGCCTTGGTCTATACCAAGAAAAAGCTGCAAGGTTAACGCAGTTGCGAAAGGCACACCTGCAAACTGCGCGATAGTCTGTTCGGCCCACATTGATGTATCGACAAATACCGTATTCATCTCACTCGCATAGTGATAGCTGACAAAATTACCTGTATTTACATCTTTTGTGTTAACATAAGTATTAACAAAGGGGGTGTCCAGTCCCAGTGGTTCATTTAATCTGACTATTACCATGTCGATTCTCTGATTATCACCTGATATCCTCACCCGGTTCTTTATCTTGCGGGGGAACTTTTGGTTTTCTATCCAATTTTTGTAGTTTTCCTCTATAATTATATTTCTTCTTTCAATTTCATAAGGGGTAAGTTCCTCAAGTGAACGCCCCTCGAGTTCTCTGTCAGCAAATTCTTCGGCTCTTTTGCGAATCTGCTCTACTGGCTCTGGCACTTTCGTATAATCCTGGTAGAAAGTAATATCTATACTTTTAATCGGCTCCTTCCAAGCAGCGGCAGCTAATTTTTGCACCTGCCCTTCCGTAGGAATACCACCGTTTTTTTCTGCACCGCATATAAAACCACAGATTAAAACCGCCAAGAGTAATATTAAAATATTCGACCTTTTCACAGTAACTCCTTTTTTAAAATCGGCTTAAAATGAAATTCTTAATGTTTTATTATTTAGAACTACTAACAATCAAAATTTGAAAATACAACTGACATTTGTGTCTCCGTCTGAATAGGACTCTTTTCGCATTCCTCAACAAAATCACAGATTTCGCAGGGACCACCACAACAATCGATTCCCGCAAGGCAATTACCACACGTAGCAGGGTCAAAACCACTAACAGCACATTCAAATGCACACCAACCAGTATGTGCAGCGCACCAAATCATCGCACTAACATCCCAGTTTGGCCGACATTGATAAGTAAACCCTACCGGCTGCCATGTACTAGTACATCCACAATGTTCACCTTGGCCGACTCCGACATTGGAACACATCAAATAACTTTCTAGCTCAGTGGTCGTTCCGCCCGGCTCGGTTACAAATAAGAACTATTTGCTTAAATCTACACTCAACTCAATTATTTTCATTCCTAATAATGAGTCTATGCATGAAATTTATAATTAAAACCGCTGCCGCTAATGTTGCTGCATTGAGAACAAACGATATTACAAGGCTTTTAAATGGAAATGTGGATTCTAAAAATTTATTACTATTAACTAATTGCTCTACTGCAAAACAGAAAAAAACAAAAATATAAACTGCAGCAGCCCATACACGCAGTAAATGCATTATTACAGGTTCTGGAGACATAAATCTACCGAGAACGGGATGATACATCCTTGCCCTGTAATAGTACAGGCCGGATTCATTGTCATATTCTCTGGCGGTGAACATAATCCGATTGCCGTAAGCCGAAACCGGATTTATCGCTGTTGTATCATCATCCGTCAGCCATACGCCGTCTAATCC
>Ga0265293_10006162_pt1 | contig 19377 bp, 20 predicted proteins | sample Munlanlewell138R_FD_192505 | JGI IMG/M metagenome (GOLD analysis project Ga0265293, IMG submission 192505) | Leachate microbial communities from a municipal landfill in Southern Ontario, Canada - Leachate well 138R | ecosystem: Engineered > Solid waste > Landfill > Unclassified | place: Canada... | reverse complement strand
TAAATGTCAGTGCAATGGAGTGCAACTCGACATCGCTGTAGTCGGACTCCATGCGAGGCATGTTGGGTCCCACAGGAATTCTGCTGATTCGTTCTGAAAGAAGCTTCAGCGGCCTGACAATTCGCCGGCCGCTGAACACGGCGAGTAGCAAGCTGAACGCTAGAATGACGACTGCCATGATTACCAGCGCGATTCCAAAAAGCGCCTCACGTTTCTCAAAGTGGGTGATATTTTTCGCTATATAAAGCACGCCACTACTGACGGTTTCGACAGTGACCAGATAAGTTTCATCGCCCCGTTCTATTTCAGCCGAATAATTCTGGGGCAGACCCTGAAATACCTCTGGTAACGCAGTGAGATGGACTTCATCAGAAGGAACAAATACGACTGCAAGCTCAGGCGTGTCCCAAATGAAAGCCTCGTCACCAGTGTGATTCATCAGTATGAAGCCACGCTCCTGGGCGAACTCAACATCGAGCATGGTCTGCTCCAGGTCTTCATTAACCAGAAGTACAGTAACCACCATTGCGAGCGTCGTGACCACACTGACTGCCAGTATGGCGCGGTAGACACGCCGCGAGATAGATCGCAGCTTCATAAGGCGACTTTGCGCGGTGGATGCAACCGATATCCACGACCGTGTATGGTTTTTATCATTGGATACTGGAAAGTATCCTGAAGTAGTTTCCGGAGCGAGTACACGTGGGTTCGCAACGTGTTCATATCTACCTCGCGTTCACCCCAGACCGTATTCTGAATCTGTGTATATGAAAGCAGATCGGGATAGGCCTTGATGAGCTCCTCGAATATCCTTGCTCCCGTTCCAGAGAGCTCGAGCTGCTCGCCGCCATCTGTTCTCACCACCAGATTTCCAGGATCGAAACTTATGCCAGGCGCACGGAGCTCGGGCGTCCTGGAAAATCCCGCCTTGCGGCGGTAGAGGGCATCCACTCGCAACTGGAGCTCACGCAGATTGAATGGTTTAACCAAATAGTCGTCCGCCCCTACCGAAAAGCCCTCTTCCTTATCTTGCAACTGATCCTTTGAGGTCATGATGATGACCGGCGTGGAAGATTGAATATCACGTCGGATGCGACGGCATATTTCAAAGCCAGAAAGGCCCGGAAGCATTACATCTAAAACGATGACGTCATAGTCATTCGTGGCTATCAGATGCAAAGCGGTCAGGCCATCGGAAGCAAAGTCGAGGATATAACGATCATCACAAAAAAACTCATAGAGGTTCGACGCTAGCCCGGCGTGATCTTCCACAATAAGCATTCGTATCGCGTGCTTAGTACTCATTCGACCTGTTCTCCCCATTGCCTACTTGTCTGCGACCAAAATAGTTCTTTGCTGCCACCTTCATGAGGGGGCATTCAGCCAATTCACCGCAGCGCATGGCTGCGGACGCCCATTCACGTACAGCCGCGCCGGCCGTCACGGTGCTGACATCCGACCATTACGCGCCAACATTCGGATCGAGAAGTTCGGATGCCTCATAGGCGGAGCTATTTGCTCCATCTTCTCGCCTAACCAACCAAGAAAGTACAACACGCCGCCGCCGAAGAGCAGCGGAGTGGCAGACGCCAGACGCACTGAGGAAGCGGGATCGTTCTGAATGGTCACTGCTATCAGGATGTAGCAGGCATATGCCACGCCCACAAAGAAACCCAGGAACCCCATCATCATTAAGATACGCGCGCACACGTTGAAAAGCGTCTTCGTACCGTCGCGGGAGAATCCAAGGAGCTGTGCGACGCTCCACTTGGAGCTGCCCGCTGCTCGTGGCCGACGCTCGTACGTGATGGCAGTCTCCCTAAGGCCGGCCCATTTGATGACGTCCTTCATGTAGCGCTGACGATTTACCACTAGGCTTAGCACGGTGGCTGCCCTTGGGCCGTACAACATGAAGTCTAAGTGGCGATCAGGCGTAGGCGACTGTCGGCGCATACGGACCAGGTCCGCGCCCGCACGCCAGGCACGGACCATCTCGGGAATTCGTTCCGGCGGATCTTGCAAGTCACCGTCCATTGTGACGATCGCTCGCCCAGCTGCGTACTTCAGCCCGGCGCGTAAAGCCGCTTCTTTGCCGAAATGGCCAGAAAGGAACACGCCCGTGACGGACTCATCGTTTCGCGAAATCTCCAGTATGGTATCTGCAGTGCTGTCGCTGCTTCCGTCATCTACGAACAGTAGCTCATAGCTCACATCGAGCTGCTCTGCAACTGCCTTTAGCCGCTGATACATTCGTAGAACGACTTCTTTTTCGTTGAACATCGGCAGAACCACAGACACCTCCACTCTCCCGTCCTCCCTTGTTTCGACGGTGGGCGAGCGCCCCTCCCGCTCCATCGCGGATAGCCCTGCAGAGTAGCGTTGCAAGCTCATGGCATCTTACGAAATGCGTTATGAATTGCAGTAGCATAGGAGGGCCACCAACAAGTATTTATCAATGAAATATCAAATAAGTATCAAAACAGCCAGGCGAGCCACGGTGCTCCACATGGCGCGCCGCGCAACTTGGCATGGCGAGGCACGGGCCCACCGTAGCGAGACAGCATGCAGTGACAACAAGAGTCCCGTTTCAGTTGCGACTAGTAGCTCCACCTAAGGCTGATTGCGATGCTCACTTCCGTTATTGCGATCTGCCTCGGAGCATCCACAGGCGCTGTGCTTCGCTGGCTATTAGGCCTGTCGCTGAATTCGTTGCTACCAATGATGCCGCTCGGTACATTGGCAGCCAATCTCATTGGTGGTTATCTGGCGGGCATTGCGCTTGTCATCTTCACGTCCGTTCCGGGCTTGGCGGCCGAATGGCGCCTGCTCATAGTCACGGGTTTTCTAGGCGGATTGACAACGTTCTCCGCATTCTCTGCTGAGGTCACCACCCTACTGCTGCAAGGACGGTTGGCAGTTGCAACGATGGCCATCTCGGCGCACGTCGGAGGCTCTTTGCTCATGACGATAGCGGGTGTTGGTACCGTGATGCTCATCCAGCGTGGATAGGGTTGGTTAAACGTGAAGACGCCCCGACTTTGATCATTCAAATGATTCGGGGCGTCTCTCTAACGTAAGGTTATACGTGCTCAGTGGGAAATATTAAAACCCTCCCAGTTCGGGTGATCAAAATGCGACCCATAACTGTTGAGCGCCTGAGCCATTTTTATTAACCCGTCTTCCGGCTGCTCACCAGACACTTTTCCTTCAATGGTTTCGACACCTTGGACGATGTCTCCAAGCAGAATGTGAAGCTGAGCGTCAGCTTCCGGCTCTAGATCACAGTTCTCGACGATGTAAGTGAACTGGGTCATGATGTCCCCAGACATCTTTTTATAATCGTCTGCCTTTAATGAATTCGCATGGGCACCGTCCAAGCCTGTGGATACGATCTGATGCAAGGCGCCCATGCCTTGGCGTAGCGCAGCATCCGTTTCCCATTTCTGTCCCTGATTTAGTTCCATCGTGCCATGCACTTCGTGGCCATGACTATGTGCGGCGTCTGATGCCATGGCTGTGCCGGCCATGGTGCCGAGGGGAAGCGCCAACAAGGCGGAAAGTATGAAGCGTGCGGGTAATTTCATAATTAACTCCAGATTGAGTAAGTGACGTCGGAGCCTATGCATTTCAAGACAAGGCCTCCGGTCGACGGGAACCATGCTATATCGCCGTAGCAATAAGAAAATTGACGGCCGTCACTTTTTCAACTGAGCCGCTTTTATATTTTTCCCAGAACGCAGTAACAGAATCATCAATGAGAATGAGCCGCATCACTTTCTAACTGAATCTCTCTTGAAACTTGTCACCCGTCAATGGTTGAGAGCGGCCTTACGTCTTACGATGGAACCATCAACAAACGTTAAGGAGTAAACAAATGACAACGCAAATGACAACACAAATTAAAAAAGCCGTTTTCACCATGGAGCCCTTCACCTGTCCGTCCTGCGTGAAGAAAATCGAGAATACGGTGGGCAGAATTGATGGCGTGCAAGAAGTGAAAGTGATGTTCAATTCGGGGCGCGTCCGGGTCGAGTTCGATGAACACAAAACCACGGCCGACGCAGTGCAAGAGATCATCGTGAAACTGGGTTATCCAGTGCTTTCAAAGAAAGTCGCTTAACCAGCCATATCAGTCGCCTTTAACGACCCTTTGATATTGGCCGTCGCGAGCGGCCAATATCGGGCTACCTAGCTGGATGCACTGGAGCATGACATGAAAAACTTCAAAAATTCCTACATAGCCGGCATCACCGGCCTGTTGCTGATGATTGCTTTTGGTTTGCACTGGGCTGATCTTTCGCAGTGGAAGGACTATGTCCTGATTGCGTCCTCATTGTTCGCCGGCTACTTTATTGCCATAAAGGCCTTCCAAGCTTTGCGCATGAAGGCCTTTAGCATTGAGTTGCTGGTTACCATCGCCGTCATAGGCGCCCTGATCATCGGCGAATACGTCGAATCGGCAGTGGTGACCTTCCTCTTTATCTTTGGTGCGTACCTGGAATCGCGCACCCTGGAAAAGACGCGCTCATCCCTGCGTAACCTCATCGACCAGACCCCGACCGAAGCCACCGTGATTCGCCCGGAAGGCCAGGTCAAGCTTCCCGTCGAAGACGTGGTGAAGGGCGATCGCGTACTTATTCGTTCAGGCGAGAAAGTAGCGGTCGACGGTGCTATCGTTTCCGGCCAGGCGCTGATTGTTGAAGCCGCCATTACCGGTGAATCCGTCCCGGCCAGCAAGGCCATCGGCGACCGGGTTTTTAGCGGCACCATCATCGACAACGGCTACATTGAAGTGACCGCCGACCGCGTGGGCGACGACACCACTTTTGCCAAGATCATCGAAATGGTGGAAGAAGCTCAGGAAACCAAGACCACCACGCAGAAGTTTCTGGATCGTTTCGCCAATATCTACACGCCAACCATCGTCGTAATGTCCGTTCTGGTGTATGCCTTCACGCGCAACGTCGAACTGGCACTGACTTTCCTGGTGATCGCCTGTCCGGGAGCGCTGGTCATATCCGCCCCAGTATCCATGGTGGCGGGCATCGGCAACGGTGCGCGTAATGGCGTACTGGTCAAGGGCGGTGAGATCATGGAAAAATTGTCCAAGATCGATCTCGTCATCTTTGACAAGACCGGCACGCTCACCAAGGGCAAGCCTGAAGTCACTGATGTAAAAAGCTGGGATATGGACGACAACACGCTGCTGCGCCTGGTGGCCGACGCCGAAAAGGTTTCGGAACACCACTTGGGGCAAACCATCGTGGCCGAAGCCAGGAAACGCGAACTGCCTTTGAGCGAAGAACCGCAAGATGTCGCCATCATCAAGGGCGGCGGCATGATCGCCACCGTCGGCGGGCAGCACCTTGCCATCGGTAACCGCAAGCTCATGGCTGACCAGAGTGTATCCATCGACGAGCACATCGACGCCTACGCCACCGGCCGCGAGAAAGCAGGCAATACCGCCGTGCTGATTGCCATCGACAAGAAACTGGAAGGGGTGATCTCGATTGCCGACCAGATCAAGCCCGAAGCGAAGGCTGCCATTGAACAGTTACGGCAGGCCGGCGTGAAGAAAACGTTCATGCTGACCGGCGACAACCGGCATACGGCGCAACTGGTAGGCGATGAGCTGGGCCTTGACGCAGTGCACGCAGAATTGCTGCCACAGGACAAAGTGAAGTGGGTCAATGAACTGAAAAGCCAAGGCTATCGGGTGGCCATGGTGGGCGACGGCATCAACGATGCACCCGCTCTTGCCACCGCCGATGTGGGTCTGGCCATGGGTGTCGGCGGTACCGACATATCTATGGAAACGGCGGATATCGTCTTGATGTCAGACAGGCTTGATCAGTTCGCCCATGCTTATTCCCTGGCCAAAGCCACGGTACGCAACATGAAGCAGAACACGATACTGGCTGTCGGCACTGTGATTTTCTTGCTCGCCGGCGTGCTGCTGGGCAAGATATTCCTGGCTTCCGGCATGTTGGTCCACGAACTCAGCGTGCTTTTGGTGACACTCAATGCCGTTAGACTCATACGCTATCGAGCTCGAGGCAGCAGCGGCAAGCCCTCTCATAGCACAGTGAGCCGCAGCGTCAGTGGCCAGGCCGCGTAAACAGTGGGGCAGCAAAAGCGCCATCACATGAATCAAGCTTGACGCTAAAAGCAACGCTCCTGCCAACCCGCCGGAGCGTTTGTCTCAACAGTCTCAGCCGTACAGGAGTGTTCCAGCATGAACCTCGGCCCTCTTTCAGAAGCTACTCACACAACCTGCGAGCATGTGCCCGCCTTGTGCGTTTCGCGTGTACCGATCTTTAACCACCTGCCCGCCGAAGCGCTCTCGGTGATTGCTGCCAAAGCGACCATGCGCGACTACGAGCGTGGGCAATTCATCCATCGCGCGGGCGATCCATCCGACAAGCTATTCATTGTCCATAAAGGCAAGGTCAAAGTGTATCGGCTTGCCGACTCCGGTAAGGAACAGCTTATGCGCATCCTGAAGCCGGGCGATTTTGCGGGAGAGCTCGCCCTGTTTTCGTCGACGGAGCATGATTCCTACGCCGAGGCTATGCAACCATCGGAGGTCTGTACGATCAACCGAGCCGACGTGCGCGAGCTTTTGCTTCAATATCCGGACATCAGTCTGCACGTGTTGGGCGAGCTGTCCCGGCGCTTAGGCACTAGCGAGAAGCAAACCGCAGCCATTGCCACCGCTTCAATCAATGCCCGTCTGGCACGGTACCTGACCGACCAGGCGGAACAAGAGAACGCAAGCACCTTCAGCCTGCCAATGAGTCGTAAGAATCTCGCCTCGTTCATGGGCACCACCCCCGAAACGGTTAGCCGCAGACTGGGGGAATTCGAAGAGGCCGGATGGATCCGTCAAACCGGGCAGCGCAAGATCACGATTCTCGACCTTGACGCGCTGCTGCTGGCCGAATAACACTCACGCGAGAACGCCATGAATCGACTTGAGCTCCTCATTCCCCCGCCCGCGATCATGCTGACGACGGGCGTCCTCATGTGGGTGTCATCCATGCTGTTTCCAGGGTTTGCATTTCCGTGGCTCCACAGCGGGGCGTGGGGAGCAACCGCCGCTCTGCTGGGCCTCGCCATCAGCTTGTCAGGCGTTGCCGCCTTCAAGCACGCCCGCACTACGGTCGATCCGAGAAGACCCGCTGAAGCAGCGACACTCGTCACTTCCGGTATATACCGCTATAGCCGCAACCCCATGTACCTGGGCGTAATGCTTGTTCTCATCGGGTGGGCGCTATTCCTGGGTAATCTGCTATCGGCGCTGCTTATCGTTGGCTTTGCTTTGTACATCAACCGTTATCAGATTCTTCCTGAAGAGCGATTGCTGCAAGAGAAATTCGGTGCAGATTTCCTCGCGTATAAAGACAAAGTACGTCGGTGGATCTAGCGTGTACGCGACCCTATAATGGCGGCCACCCATTGGATGACAACTCAATGACTTCGGATCCTTCCCCCTACAAAAGTAGAGGTGGCCCAGCCCGTCTGCTTAGCGCGATACGTTACTCTTTCAGAGGTCTTACAGCGGCGTTCCGCCATGAAGCCGCTTTCCGTCAAGAACTGCTTCTTGTAATTGTGCTGATACCGGTAGCAGTCTGGCTAGGACGCAGCCTTACCGAGATATTCCTACTTCTCAGCCCCCTCTTTCTGATACTGGTCGTTGAATTACTGAACTCGAGTATCGAGGCCCTCGCAGACACAATCACCCTCGACCATCATCCCATGATCGGGCGCGCCAAAGATCTCGGCAGCGCTGCAGTATTCTTAACAATTGCGTTTACCGTCGTGATTTGGACGGGAGTGATTCTGTCTCAGACATTGGCAATTTAATCTGCGCGGACCCACGGCTTACTCCCCCTGAACGTTCAGCTGTCGTTACCCGGCGGATATTAGAGCTTTGATTTGTCACTCGCGTCAACAGACCTCTTTAGAGCGCTATATTTTTCGAGAACTGCACGGAGCAGTCCGCCGGTGAGCGGCTAACTCAACGGTGAGTGCTACACGCACCGCCGCTAACGCCCACATGCTTTGTTTGACCAATGGCGATTAGAAGCAGCCTACACAGGACGCTCAATCCAGAACCACAATGCCATCCCTGCCAATAACCATAACGCGACGATTAGCACCGCTCCGAACCGGCTCCTTGGCTTGACGCCTGTCGTTTGCATCCATTCGTCGGCCTGGATTCGACATTGCGCAAGGACGTCCGGCGGCAGCAGTTTGACGGTCACCCAGATCAAAACAGGCAGCAGGATCACGTCATCGAGATAGCCCAGCACAGGGATGAAGTCCGGAATCAAATCGATAGGGCTCAACGCATAGGCAACCACGAATAGCCCCAGAGCTTTGGCATATCACGGTGTCAGGGGATGTTTTCCGGGAAACCATAACGTCACGCCATCACGCTTGATCCGTTTGGCCCAAACCTTCAGCGACGCTCCGATGTTCACACGATTTCCCGCTGCACTTCGACCGTAACATGCGACAGTTCATGAATAGGGGCCAGCAGCGCCTTGTAATGTGCAGGTTCACAAGGTTCAGGGGCGATCAATGAAACGATGGCGGCAAAGTGGCCTGGACCGACCTGCCAGACATGAAGGTCCGTGATCTGGCTTCCCGTCGAGGCAATCGCCTCGCAAATTTCCCGCTGCACCTGCCCGCCTTCAACAGTAGCATCGAGCAACACGCTGCCCGAGTCGCGGATCAACCCCCACGACCAACGGACAATCACCAGCGCGCCGACCACGCCCATGGCCGGATCGGCCCATGTCCAGCCATAGCCGCGACCCACGAGTAGCGCCACAATGGCCAGCACGGAAGTCAGTGCATCGGCCAGTACATGCAGGTAGGCAGCACGCAAGTTGTTGTCGCGGCTCTTGCTGTGCGTGCGATGTTCATCGTGACTGTGGTGATGTGCATGCCCTTGAGCTTGATGATGACCGTGGTGGTGCCCATGATGTGCATGATTATCCTTCAGCAGCCAAGCGCAAACCAGATTCACGACCAGCCCCACGACCGCCACGACGATGGCCTGATTGAAATCGATGGAAATCGGCTGACGGAGCCTCACCAAGCTTTCCCAACCAATCAACAAAGCAATCAAAGCCAACAGCACTGCACTGGCGAAACCCGCGAGGTCGCCAAGCTTCCCGGTACCAAAGGAAAAGCGTGGATTGCCCGCATGTTTACGCGCAAAGCGATAGGCCATTACTGTAATCAACATGGCGCCGGCATGCGTGGACATATGCCAGCCATCAGCCACCAATGCCATTGAGCCATAGACAGTTCCGGCAATGATTTCCACCAACATCATGCTGGCCGTCAAGGCAATGACCAACCACACCTTGCGTTCATTGCGCTGATGGTCACTGCCGAGAAAGAAGTGGTTGTGGCCCGATGCCGGTATGGTGTTCATTGTCATCAGAAATCCTGTATGTCGCAGTCTGCCCGCAGGCGGGGCGTTATTTCATGTAAGCCCGGATGACTTCAATCATCTCTTCGCCGCCCTGACTGCGCTCTCTGTCGGTTTCAGCAGCCAGGACGTGTTCGCGCAAATGATCTTCCATCACCTCTGCTGTCAATCCATTCACCGCACCACGCACGGAGGCGATCTGACGCAGTACTTCCAAACACGCCGCTTCCGAATCTAAAGCGCGTTCAATGCCTTCCAACTGTCCTTTGATTCGACGGACGCGGGCGATCAGCTTGCCTTTCTGGCGGGATGTATGGGACATGAGGATCAACGGGTCAGTATAGCTTAGGGGGGTATATTATATGACATGGAAAATAATGCACCGTAATGACCTTGATGCATGACAATACCTGCATGATGCATGGCAGGGCGGAACGCCCTGCCTTAGTCTTTTCCCCCCCCTACAGCTGTCCCTGCTCCACCAATGAGGTGGTCTCCGTCGCAGTCACAATGATGTGATCAAGAATCCGCACATCAATCAGCATCAGTGCTTGCTTCAGATGTTTGGTCAGGTTCAGATCAGCCATGCTTGGCTCCCGTGATCCTGACGGATGGTTATGCGCCATGATCAGAGCAGCGGCGTTCAGTCTCAGCGCCGTCTCTACGATCTCACGGGGATACACACTGGCCTGACTCAAAGTACCCTGTCCTTGTTCAATGTAGCGAATGGGCTTGAATCGGGAGTCAAGATAAAGAAACGCGCCGCACTCGTGTCCGAGTCCTGCCAACTTTGCCTGAAAGAATTTCTTCACCTTAGTTGGCTGGTCGACCGGCGAAGAATGAGTAACAAGACTTTCCGCGGCGACCCGGCCAGCAGCCAGAATCTGTTCGTCGTTGGCCAGCTTGTAGCGACCATTAGGACTACGCACATACAGCGCATGGGACTCATTCATATTGTCATAGCTTAGGGCGGCAGTATGATTGTTCATGCTCTTCTCCGTTGTTTAGGGCGGGATTGCCCGGAACTCCGGAGGCATGGCGCAGCGTAGGTTTCAAGGGTCGAAAACGGCCAGCGGCCGCAAGCGGCGTCCACGGCGGCGCGTAGCCCTTGAAACCGAGAACGGCATGACACAATGACCGGAAGCAAGACAGCCCCACGGTGCCACTTGGTTTTCCCTTGGAAACCCCGCGTGAAACCCGGCTGTGCACCAGTGGCTGCATATCACGTAACCGGCGAGCGAAGTGCGCAGCGCCAACCGGCGCGGAGGCGTGAGAGATCGAAGCCCGTCAGGGGCGAATGAGCGAATGTGACTTGATGCGAAGCACGAAAGCCCGGAGGCGCTTGCGCTGACACGTCCAAAATTTATCTACAAACGCTGTGCGCGCAGCGAGCGCCACTACCGCGGGCGAACGGTCTGACAATCCGCCTTCCTACAAAGGTGCCGCAGACATTGGGCTGGATGGATAAGAATCAGCGAAGACCCAGATTACAGAAACGTAATCATTGCGTAATGCAGTTGTAACGGCCCATTGTGTTCTATATGGCAAGATAGACAAGCGTGGGCCTATTCACTGATAGTCTCGGGTCTATGCTTTCCGAATCATCATCTCAGAGGCTTGCGTCATTATGGGCAGCAACAAAAATAATCCACATCACGGCCATGAGCATGCGAGCTCCAATGCTCAACATGTGGATCCAGTGTGCGGCATGCATGTCACCGAAGCGTCTCCACACCGGGCAGTCCACAAAGGAACAACATTTCTTTTTTGCAGCACGAAATGTCTGGACGCTTTCAAGGCAGGTCCGAAGCACTTCCTGACTCCGGCATCGGAACGGAGCCCCGCCCCTGAAACGGTTGAAGCACCGGGCACTATCTATACCTGTCCAATGCATCCCGAGATCCGGCAGGATCATCCCGGAAGCTGTCCCAAATGCGGTATGGCCCTTGAGCCCTTGATGCCCAGTCTCGACGATGAGAACCCGGAGCTGAAGGATTTTTCCCGCAGATTCTGGTGGACTCTGCCGTTCACGGTCATCGTTACGGTGCTCGCCATGTTCGGACCTCAGCTTGGCTGGTTCGACATGACAACACAGACGTGGGTCGAACTGGTGTTATCGACCCCGGTTGTCCTCTGGGCCGGGCAGCCCTTCTTCATTCGCGGCTGGCAATCGATTGTGAATCGCAGCCCGAACATGTGGACGCTGATTGCGCTTGGAACAGGCGCTGCGTACATTTATAGCGTTGTGGCGACGGTTGCGCCGGGCATTTTCCCCGAGTCGTTCATGTCGATGGGGCGTGTTTCCGTCTACTTTGAAGCCGCGGTCGTCATTATTTCGTTGACCCTGTTCGGCCAGATACTTGAATTGCGAGCCCGTTCACAGACCTCGGCCGCCATCAAATCGCTGCTGGGTCTCGCCCCCAAGACAGCTCGGCGAATCAATGCGGACGGCTCCGAAGAAGATGTTCCGCTGACCCACGTGCATGGAGGGGATCGCCTACGTGTGCGTCCCGGCGAAAAAGTACCGGTTGACGGTACCGTCGAAGAAGGCAGCAGTTCGCTCGACGAATCCATGCTGACGGGCGAGCCATTGCCCGTTAGCAAGCGCCCTGGCGACAAGGTGATCGGCGCAACGATGAATACCTCCGGCGCGTTGGTCATTCGCGCCGAGAAAGTGGGCTCTGCAACGGTGCTGTCGCAAATTGTTCAACTCGTAGCACAAGCGCAGCGTTCGCGCGCCCCCATGCAGCGCCTGGCAGATATCGTCGCCGGCTACTTTGTTGTGGCCGTCGTGATCATCGCTGTGGCCACTTTGATTGTCTGGGGCCTGTTTGGTCCGCAACCGAGCTGGGTGTACGGCTTGATCAATGCCGTGTCCGTACTGATCATTGCATGCCCGTGCGCGTTGGGCCTGGCAACACCCATGTCGATCATGGTGGCAACCGGCAAAGGCGCAACCCAAGGGGTGCTCTTTCGCGATGCGGCTGCCATCGAGAACTTTCGTAAGGTCGACACCTTGATTGTCGATAAAACCGGGACCTTGACGGAGGGGCGGCCGACATTCGAGCAAGCCATACCCACGGAAAACGCAACGGCGGATGACGTTTTGCGGCTTGCGGCCAGCCTCGATCAGGGCAGCGAACACCCTCTCGCGCATGCCATCGTGGAAGCGGCCCGCGAGCGGGACATTGCACTAAGTACCGTTAATGACTTTGAGTCGGGCAGCGGGATCGGCGTCCGTGGAGAGGTCGACGCAAGGCGGCTGGTCCTCGGCAACACCGCTCTGATGCAGCAAGAGGGTGTGGACACCACAGCCATGACTGAAGCTGCAGATTCATTGCGCGCCAAAGGCGCAAGTGTCATGTTCCTGGCGGCGGATGGCCGGCTCATGGGCTTATTGGCCGTTTCGGACCCGATCAAGCAAAGTACGCCGGAGGCTGTGCAGTACCTGCATGACGCCGGGATCCGCGTCATTATGGCTACGGGCGACGGCGTTGCAACGGCACATGCGGTTGCACAGCAGTTGAACATCGACGAGGTCTATGGCGAGGTCAAACCCGCGGATAAGCTCGATCTCGTTACCCGCCTTCAGTCAGAAGGCCGGATTGTCGCTATGGCGGGAGACGGCATCAACGATGCTCCGGCACTCGCTAAAGCCGATGTCGGCATCGCGATGGGCACCGGTACCGACGTCGCCATGAACAGTGCGCAGGTCACACTGGTAAAGGGCGACTTGCGTGGGATTTCTATTGCCCGCAACCTGTCTGAAAAAACGATTACCAATATGAAGCAGAACCTGGGTTTTGCGTTCATCTATAACGCGCTGGGTGTACCGCTGGCAGCAGGCGTTTTGTACCCCTTCACGGGGCTATTGCTTTCGCCAATGTTTGCCGCATTGGCAATGAGCTTGAGCTCGGCATCGGTAGTCTTCAATGCCTTGCGTCTGCGCAAGTCGGTTTGACTGAACAAAAAACCATCGCTGACTCGGCCGGCGAGAACCCCAATCGTCGCCGAGTTATCCAAATTACAGAAATGTAATGGCAGGGACAGCTCCGCGACAGTCGCTGGTGAGTATAGTGAAACTAGTCATTGAGCCCGATGGCCCGATCAATTTTCCCAGGAGCATCGTAATGAAAAGTTTTCGTCTCACCCTCTTGGCACTTGCCTTCAGTTCTCTTGCCGGTGTGTCGTTGGCGCAACCGGCCTCCGATCATAATGCTCACCATCCGGCGGACGCACCGCTAAAAAATGAAGCGCCTGCGGTATCAAGCGCAAAACCGGTTGATGCCGCACCGCTACTTGGTGAGATGGACGCGCATATGGACAATATGCAGAAATTCCACCAAAAATTTCAGAATGCCAGCCCAGAAGAACGTCGAGCCCTTATGGCCGAGCACCACACAATGATGCAGGAGGGCATGAAGCTGATGGGGGCGGCCGCAAACCGAACCCGCGGCTCGGGTATGATGGGCATGGGCGGCATGATGGGCGGCATGGGTGGCCCGGGCGCCGGTAGTCAACCCCCTCTCCCTAGCTCACAAATGGCTCAGGGCATGATGCAACACCATGAACTAATGTCCAAACGCATGGACATGATGCAGTCAATGATGCAAATGATGATGGACCGCATGGACGCCGCAAACTAGGCATGAGTCCGGCAGCGAGCTGCACATCAGAGCGGCAATACGAGCATTGATTATCATGGTGCGACCTGACGCCTCGGGCCTGTGGCTGGCGCGCAAGGTCGCGAGCAGCCGCACCTCATACTCCGGACAATACGTGGCGGCTGCGCTCAGGCACTCAATCTCTGGAAAAAGGTTTGCCGTCGAAATCGACGGTCACGAGATTACCGTCCAGCGCGCCCATGCCCGGCGCATTCAACGGCATTCCCGGTGCCGCCACGCCCTTCACTGAAGCATCCGCCAGAAGCTTGTGCACAACGTTGGCCGGCACATGTCCTTCAATGAGTTGGCCCGAAGCCTCCGCCACACCGGTATGGCACGAGGCAAGCTGCATCGGTACGCCCAATTTCTTTTTAACGGAAGCCATATCGTGCGTTTTGATTGCTTTCACTTCAAAACCGGCGTCGCGCATATGGTCGACCCAACCGGAGCAACAGCCGCAAGTCGGGCTCTGGTAAACGGTGATCGCGCTCCCGGTGGCGTGAGCCGCCGATGACGCCATTACCAGCGTCGCGATGCCAAGCCATATTTTCATAAAGAACTCCTTATAAATTCAATATCGAACGCGACCAGCACGCCCGTGCGGACTACTTGCGTTGCCGCAAAGTCACCTCTTTCTGCGCTTCCAAAACTTTAGGCGGCCAACTGCTCTTGATATATGCCAGTACCGAGATGATTTCCTCATCGGTCAGTATTTCTCGATACGCGGGCATGTCGCTTTGATACCCTGGCGGTGCAGTTTTACCGGGCACAAGCCCATTCTTGACCATATCGAACAACATGGCATCGGGGTGGTGCCATGTATGGCCAGTCTTGTCATGCGGCGGTGCGGGAAGCCTGCCATTAGCCATACGTTGGCGCCAGTGAGGCTGGCCCTGCAACGATTCACCATGACACGATGCGCAAGAATTCGCGTAAATCGCTTTGCCCTGCACGACCCGCTGCTGATCCGAAGGGTCAATGAATGCCGGGCCCGCATCGCGACTCGTGCTATAGATAAATGCCCCCGCTACCGCCACAGCGACGGCGACCGTGGCGAGAATAAATTTGGTTTTTGCCATGTGCAAATACGCTACATGACCTGGACTTTACCTACCATCCCGCCTTCCATATGGCCTGGGATTGTGCAGGCAAAATCGACGGCACCCGCCTGATCGAATTTCCAGACGATGCCGCCGCGCTGACCAGGCTCCAGCGTAATCGCGTTCGGTTCGTCATGCTTCATGTGAGGTTTCTGGCGCATTTCGATCGCGTGGGCTTTCAGGTCGGCAAGCGAGCCAATGACCATTTCGTGTGGAAGCTTCCCCGGGTTCTTCACAAAAAAGCGAACTGTCTCACCGGCTTTGACCTGAATTTCGCCAGGTGAGAATCGCATCGTATCGAGCATCTCAATCTCGATCGTTCGCGTAACTTGTGCGGGATCTCCAGGTTGACCGTTAGGGAAAGATACCTGCGACATCGTGGACATATCATGCCCGGGCATGCCATGGGCTGGCCCGCCATGCCCCCCGGCATGGCTTCCTGCGGCCATCGCAAAGGCCGGCAGCATGCTCAAGGCCAGGATCGACAAGGACTTCTTCATAATAAATACTCTCTTAAAAGTTGGTTCTATGCGGTAGCCCGTTCCAAGCTACCGCTGTGATGATTGCAGTCAGAAGCGAAAGCTCAAACCGGCAACGAAACGAGTTTCATGCCGCGATTCATCGGCTGCGCGGGCATAATCGGCGGTTTTGCCAAATTTGCTCGCCCACTCAACCCCGACGTATGGAACAAACTGGCGCGTGACCTCGTATTTGAGGCGCAGACCCGCGGTGGCGTCCGTCAGGCCGCTCCCTATCCCTCGCTCTTCGTCATCTTTGCCATAGAAATTCACCTCAACCGCAGGTTGAAGATAGAGCTTCTGAGTGAGCAAAATATCGTATTCGGCGCTTAATCCCAGTGCGGTTCTTCCACTTGGGCCGACATACGCGGTGACATCCACCTCAAACCAGTATGGCGCAGTGCCCCGAATACCAAGGGCTAACCACTCACGATTAGGTGCCCCATTGGCGTAGTCGAATCGTGCCCCGAGCTCTGTATCCCAGTATGCAGAAACCGCGTGGCGCCATAGCAGTTCGGTTTGTGATTCTTCGAGCCGGCCGCTTGCAACTTCACCTTCAGCCTTGATCACCGCACGGTTGTATGTACTGCCGTACCAGGCTTCCCCTTCGTAGGCGCCCCATTCTTCGCCGCGTGCCTTAACGTACTCGAAGCGATCGAATCGCACCGAACCGAAATTATGCGTGTCGGACATGTTCAAAGCATGTGATGGCGGAAGAGCAAACTTTCCAGCGTTTCGGACATAACCGCCGGAATAGGCATCGGGATCGCGGGCATCGGCAGGCGCGGACCCTCCCTGCATCTCCATGTCTCCATGATCCATCTGACCACTACCGCCATCCATCCCGTGCGCATCGTGGCCATTTTCCTTCGATACGGCACCGTGGTCCATACCGGACACCCCCATCGAATGCGCATCCATGTCCGAACCAGTTGTAGAGGGGTGATTCACCCCTGATCTATGTGATTCCGGCATCACGACCTGTGAGGTCTGAGCTGCGTGTTCGCCATGTCCAGCATGAGGCTGAGCAGCGGCCAGTATAGGAAGGCCGCCAAAAGCCATCATTGCCGTAACGAGCAAGGTCTTCTTCAGTCGAATGTTCATGGCCAGGGCTTTCAAGATATTGGTCGTCGTCTTCATGCCACCACCACCTCACGAAACATGCCGGCATCCATGTGCAACATCAGGTGGCAATGCCACGCCCAGCGCCCAAGCGCATCCGCAGTTACGAGAAAACTGATTCGTTGGGCAGGTTGCACCGGGATCGTATGGCGTCGTGCTTGAAACTGGCCGTCCGGCGCTTCCAGCTCGCTCCACATTCCATGCAAGTGCATCGGGTGCGTCATCATCGTGTCGTTGTGCAGGACGACCCGGACCCGTTCCCCATAGCGGAAGTGCACGGGAGTCGACTTGCCGAACTCGACGCCGTCGAACGACCAGGCATAACGCTCCATGTTGCCGGTCAGGTGCAACTCGATTTCACGCTCGGCACCCCGCGGATCCATCGCCCCCCCTACCGTATGCAGCTGAGATAACGTCAAAACCCGGCGGCCATTGTTTCGAAGACCGATGCCCGGATCATCAAGATTGGTACGAGGCATATCCACGCGCATATCGGTGCTTGGCCCGTATTCCGTTCGTGCATGGCGGACTTGGCCGCTGGGGCCACCGGTCGCCATGGAACCATGGTTCATACCGTTCATGCGGCCATGGTCCATGCCTTGCATAGCACCGTGGTCCTTGCCTTGCATGCCACCATGGCTCATTCCGTTCATGCCGCCGCCCATTGCTCCCATCATGTCGGCCATTGCCAGCCACTCGGGTGGATCAATCGAAGGTACGGGTGCCGTCAGGCCGGCGTGCGCTGCAAGCGTGCCCCGTGCGTAACCCGTACGGTCCATCGCCTGAGCAAAAACGGTATAGGCATCGTCCTTTGGCTGCACGAGCACGTCATAGGTCTCGCCGGGACCGAACCGGAATTCGTCGACCGTTACGGGCTCAACATTGACCCCATCTGCTTGTACAACCGTCAACTCCAGGCCTGGAATACGCACGTCATAGAACGTATTCGCGGCACCGTTGATGAATCGCAGGCGGACACGCTCTCCGGGTCGGAACAGCCCGGTCCAGTTACCGGCCGGCGTCGTCCCGTTCATGAGGTAGGTAAGGACATCGGCCGACAGATCCGCCAGGTCCGTCGGACTCATGCGCATTTCATTCCACATTTTGCGCTTGTCGAGAGACGCTTTCAGCCCGATCTTCGACACATCCTGGAAAAAATCCACTGCCGTGGGCTGGTTATAGTTGTAATAGTCTCCCTGCATCTTCAGTTTGGCGAGCACCCGCATCGGATCCTCGTCGGTCCAATCCGAAAGCTGGACAACATATTCTCTGTCGGCGCGTATCGGGTCAGACCCGACCGGGTCGATAATAATGGCCCCGTATACGCCGGTGGCTTCCTGCATGCCTGAATGCGAGTGATACCAGTAGGTGCCGCTTTGCTGCACCCTGAAGCGGTAGGTAAAGGTTTCTCCGGGCGCGATGCCTGTAAAACTGATACCGGGAACACCGTCCATCTCGAACGGCAGAATGATGCCGTGCCAATGGATGGAAGTGACTTCCCTGAGACGATTTTTTACCCGAATGGTGACAGTGTCGCCCTCGCGGAATCGTAACGTGGGAGCCGGCAGCGAACCATTGACCGTCGTAGCCATGCGGGGACTGCCCGTGAAGTTCACCGGCGACTCACCGATTTCCAGACTGAATTCTGTTCCGGCCAGTATCTGCGCAGTGCCAGTGCTCGTACCCATTACTTGGGCGCCGATTGCGCGGGCGTAAGGCGACAGGCCAAGAAGCACGCCACCCGCTGCTAACCCTTGAACAAAGCGGCGGCGGGGCATGAACGGTACGGGAACAGCTAGCGTAGGCGGACGTTTCACGCGTGAGAATCCTGTAAGTTGATCTTTTAGTAAGAATTCGCCTGTCCAGAGTTGAATCGACAGACGCCATTCTTAACTTTAATCAAGTGCAGCTGTCGGGCCGGTGACGGCTTGATTACTTTTTTGTAATGTTGGAAGTTCGGCCCGGCTATGCCGCGACCAAGGCCCCCCCACCCTGCGAGTGCATGCTGTTGCCGGTAAGGACGCGAGCCGGTTCGACCCTGAGGTGACTATCGTGCAACAGCGATATTTGTCGACATAGGCAGTGTCAGCATGTCTCCAGTACGAAATTGCTGAACGACCTCCGATGTTTCCGCACTGACTGCATCGATCAAAGTGTCGCGCTGGACAGCGTCTAGGCGTGCAAATGCGGGGATGGACGTTGCTGCACCGAGTACCGAAAGCCGCACAAACCGTTCGGGCTCCGGCATGTGAATTAGCAAGGATTTTGGAAAGATCTCGATATCGTTGAAACCGGCATCGCCTATCAACCTCCGCAATTCACCCGTGTCTGATAAGGAGAAAGCAAGATCCACGTCAGACAATGGAACGCCGAAGTGCCGGGCAGTTGCAGTAAACAAGGGAGTATCCGTGTTTTTGTGGGCGAGGCGGTTGAACAACTTTACCCTCTGGCCTGCGTGAAGCGGTCGCCGAACATGATGGCAAACTGATTCATGGCTGACTTCCAGTCGAATGCAGCTCGCACCG
>Ga0265293_10006161_pt1 | contig 19381 bp, 18 predicted proteins | sample Munlanlewell138R_FD_192505 | JGI IMG/M metagenome (GOLD analysis project Ga0265293, IMG submission 192505) | Leachate microbial communities from a municipal landfill in Southern Ontario, Canada - Leachate well 138R | ecosystem: Engineered > Solid waste > Landfill > Unclassified | place: Canada... | reverse complement strand
ACCAAAGAACTTAGCCACATCAGTGCCGCTAAAATAGACCCAGTCCTTCATCATCTCGCAGGTCACGCCAGTAAGTTCTCGTCCTTCTGAGAAAGCATATTCAGTCCATGCCACTTCAGAGCCCACTACTTCGTTGACCATAGCCACAATTTCAGCTCTGGATTGCTCAAACGCGATCCTACCGCGCGAAGTCTTATAAAGCTCCTTCAAGACCGCTTTACCATACTGGACATGGATTTCAAACTCGTCTTGAGCAATCTTCTGGATGGCTTTAGCTGCAGGCATGAATAACCCAGTAGATTCAGCAATTCCAAAAGTCACTGCAAAAGAAGCCATAAACTGAATACGTTCCATGCATAAAATAGCCACAATGAACTTATAGATCTTATTATAAAGATCCTGATCATTAGGAATAAGATCTAACCCATATTGCATGGAAGCAATCTTGGCATCATGGAAAACCTTGCCGACAGTAACCAGACGTGAATGGGCTTCTTGGACTCTAAGGATTTCATCCAGAATATCAGTAGGATCGTCGAAAGAATTACGAACAATCTCAGAATACGTAGTCGCATGGATTACTTCGTTGTCTGAAATACGTTGCCAGCCAGCCCAGGCTTCAGCACTAGTACAAACATTAGATAATACTGATACGAAAATTTTGCTAGCAACGGTATCCGCCTCCCATTGCCATGCTAGGTTTTTAATCATCATATCGTAAATATGACGATCGCAAGTCTTAAATTGAATATTACAAGGACCGTAATCGAATTCGTTGGCATCCCAATCGAGGTTTACTTGTGTTTTATACAGAGTCCATAGTTCAGGATATTGTTTATTGACTGTATCGAAGATACCGTCGCGTTGACCTAAAATAATCTCAGGCTGTTGGTAATCAGTTTTGTTTAAATTAAAAATGTTTTGTGGTAGCATTACAGTAGTCGTCATAATACCCTAGCTCTAAATATATAGTTGTGTTAATATTTTAATGTTCAGTTCTTACTAATAATGCTTTTAGCCCAATCATAACCACGTTGGGCTTCTTCCATCTCGTCATCAGACTGAACTGCGCTCCAGATATCAGAGATACCAAAACCAGTTAACGCTAGTCGAATGCCAATTTGAAATGGAGTTTCGTCTAAAGAGTTATCTTTAGCTTGTCTTTCAGTATTTTTCTGTTTTAATTGGGTAAGAATTCGATAAGCAACAGGATGGTTATTGGGTCTAATTCCTATTAATGCTTTATCAATCTCAGATAGCGTGTTTCTTTTCAATTGCGTAAGGATGCGAAAGGCAACCGGATGGTTATCAGAACGGATACCAACCATAGCCTCATTAATTTCTTGGATGTTCATTTCTCTTTCCTTTTAAAACAGTAAAAGAAGGTAGTCAATTGATGAAGAACTCACATAAAAAACTAAGATTAAACAAAAATAAAAAGGGCTGTAGTCCTTCGTTTTTGTCGTAATGCAATTTAGTTTCTTTAATGCATTGAAAATTTTTGTCTTTAGCATGTGAGTTTATGAAAAAATCTTTTATAAACAATGATCCAAATCAAAGCTGTGGTATTATTTAGCTTATCTAGAATACGGCATAAAGAGGAGCATTTAAGCTCCTCTCTTTATGTTGTTTAGGCTACACGTAATTGTTGTTCTCGATACTTAGTCCGATAACCCTTGACAATTTCTCGCACTAAGGAGTCTCGCACTACGTCATTTTCATCAAATTCAAAGTAGTTTGTGATTTTACTGTTTTTGAAAATACTCACCGCATCCGCTAGACCGTTACGCATCCCCTTCGGTAAATCGCTTTGTTCTAGATCTCCGTTGATGATGACCTTAGAATTTTCTCCTATACGAGTTAAGAACATTTTCATCTGTTCTTCAGTCGTATTTTGGGCTTCATCGAGAATGATGACTGCGTTTCTAAAAGTCGAACCTCGCATAAACATTAAAGGCTTGGCCACAATCTTCTCATACTTCATGAAAGTAGCGACTTGTTTTTTACCTAGTTTACCTTGTAAGACATCCATAAAAGGATCTAGCCAAGCGGAGAACTTTTCCATTTCATCGCCAGGCAGAAAACCCATATCTTCACCACAGCCTACCATAGGACGCGTGATGACTATGCGTTCAATAGACTCATCCTGTAATTGTTCAGCTGCCCAAGAGGTCGAGCAAAACGTTTTAGAAGTACCTGCGGGTCCTACGATAAATGTTAAACGATTATGATCAAAAGAACTATAGAGTCGAGCTTGCTTTTCTGTTCTGGGCTTAAAAGGTCCAAAGCGAACCTTATTTTGCTCATACTCTAATTTGACTTCTTGGTCTCTATTCGCGTTTTGTACAGTGACATTGCGGTCAGAGGTACGACTGCGTTTAGTGTGTTTAGCCATTAGTTTTTAGCTACCTTTTCAATTCAAAGTCTTCAATAGCCAGCCCTAGGCTAGTAAACACTTTAGAGATTGATTTTGAATAAAAAGTACCTTAGGGAGTCACTCCTTTTATCAAAAGGAAGTTTAACTCATACAATGTCTTTTAAAAAATAAAGTATATAGAGGAGAGTCAACCGCTCTCCTCTATATGCCATTAATACTTAAAACGTAATCTCACAAGCGCCGCCACTACAAGCCTGAGCCCCTAGGCTATCGACTTCAGTATAGCTTTGTTGCATAAGTTCTTTACTGAAATCAATAAACTGCATGGTGCGAGTAATGGATTCCCATTTGTGTAAGTTGCTGACGTCTTTCAGACAAGCTGTCGTCTGTTCAAGATCATTGTTAAAATACGTGCGCGCAAACTTCTTAGCGCGTCTGACCCAATCACGCATTAAAAGGTGCGCAGAATCATCGGGCTCTAGCTTAACACCACGACCTGAAACTGTATCGCATGCTAGCCACAGATTTCCGTTAAACGCATGTTGGCCGTCCACTACTAAGCCAGAGGCAAAGAAAGCTGCCACCCCATACATGTCTTGAATTTGTTCTGGAGTATAGACTTCAGTAAAGGGTGCTTGCGCATACGCTCTATCTCCAAAGGCGGATAACAAAGAGATGCCTGCAAAATACTTTCTATTATCAAAAATATATTGCTCGACTTCTTCCCAATTATCGACTGTGATGGTGTTGCTCACATTGTGGCGTAACCGCTTATCTACGCAAAGCTCTAGATTTGTGCCGTACTCAACCCACGTTTGTTGAGCTTGCTTGACGTATTCAAGTTGCTTGACACCTAAGAGGTCTCGCTTAAAGATACTATCTTTATTAGCCGTAATCGGAAAACTCACGACCACATCTGTTTTATTCTGCGAGGAGACTGAACGCTCGACCATCTTCGGATTCTTTTCAGTGATTAGACGCGTGACTTCGTCTTGATCGTTCATCTGAACGTTTCTAAAGTATCGAGGTGCGTGTTCACCATGAATACCCGAAGCGGTGCCTAGCAACACAGAAGCATTGCCTGCCGGTTTAACGCAAGTCAATCTAGCTGCCTGTCTAATTCCAATTAGTTCTGCAACTTTCTTATTCGTATTTTTAACAACTGTGGCGCCTGCCATCATATTCTCTTTATCAAAGAGAACCTTTGGATTACTCATCCAGCCTGTGATAGACACACCAAGCAAAGCTTCGCGCTCTGTAATCTCTCTAGAAGCACTCTCTAGATATTTGAAATTCGTATAGCCTGCTTGGAGGGTGCCTAAAATCGCCCCTGCCATCGAAGCTCGTAAGAGTGTGTTTTTATCTACACATGCGCTGCCATTGATTTCGACCAGGTTACAAAATTGAAATCCAGATCGTCCGTCTTCGGTATATGCTCGTAGTCCAATTTCAACACACGGGTTGAATCCAAACTCTACGTCTTCTGCAAAAATAAAACCCGGTTCTCCGTACTCACGGGTACTCTTCATGATTTGTGCCCATTCTTCACGCTTGAGCTCATCACGAACCAATAGGACAGAGTTATTAGAACGTCCGCGTTGAGGATTGGTTACATACCAGTTTCCTGTCTTTGCTTGCATCATTTCAGTATCATCTTTACTGAAGATACAAATCGTAGCCGCGCGTCGAATACCGCCTGATAGCACTGCGTCAGCCATATGCATCACAAAATCGTAGACGACGATAGGACGCATGTGAATCGGAGTACTATGGGGTTTGACTACCTCATCTAATAGTTTACGACAAAACTCGAGCGAGCGCATTAAACCATCAGGACCGGGTGCTTTAAAACCACCAGAGATGTACGCGCCGCGAGGTCGAACAAGTGAACTGTCAAAATGTACGACCGTATTTGCATACTGAGGAAAGGGCTGATTTTTTACTGCATAGGACGAAATCAAAACACCAAAAGCATCGCCCCAGCCTTCAATGGAGTCTTCGATGACGTGCACTTTGACATTATTGTTATCCAGTGCTTTAATTTGAGGCAGTTTAGCTATATGGTGTTTTTGAACAGAGAAACCAACACCGCAGCCACAAAGCAATAGATACATCGCTTCTTGAAAGAAACGCAGACGGTCTGCATAACTAAAGGCGCAATTGTACAGCCTATTTTCATGCTTGAAGATCTGATCGCCACCGAATTGAAGTGCGCGTTGAGCGCCTAGCACAATCTTATCTTTATACGCCTTCTCAGCAAAACTAATATATTCTTCTAGCTCATCGGACATGACGTGCGCATATTTCTTTCTATGCATATTCATGACGCGCTCGACGGCCTCATTCCACGTCTCGTATCGATTAGTCTTTTCATCCCATCGGGAGTACCCCATGAAGAATTTAGACTCCGAGAGCATTTGTTTTTCTAAGGACATTAACTGTGACATACTTGAATAACCTTCTTATGGTCTTTTTATGATCCAAATAAAAGAGGAGCCCCACGGCTCCTCTTTTATGTCTTACTACCTACATACTGCAACCTTCACAATACGACTCGTCTTCTTGGACTTTATTCGTGGGGTCTCCACTGATACTGCCTGAGACATCAAGTTTGCGCTCATTAGACACATTGCTATTATAATAGTAACGGGTCTTCATGCCGTATTTAAACATGCTGAAATACTGATTTAGAAGATCTTTACTAGAGACCTTATCATCGTCTTTAATACGACGCCACAAGTCCGCTGAGATGCCTTGGTCGGTGAACTTTTGCATGACCGAATAGACCTTAATCATGTCAAGCTCTGAGATATCCCAAGCAGACTGATATTCGTATTGAGGATCATCGCCGTACGGAGCTGCCCAACGAATGGTAATAAACCCATCAGTCTTACTTAAAGTTTTATCACGCACCGGATAAATCGAGTTCGGACTCATGACTGCTTTACTAGAACTTTCTCCAGGCATGTAAGCCACTAGACAACTATGGCCAATACCACCTTGGGCTTTAATTTCAGCACGCAGTCCTTCCCAATCGTAACGATACGTAAAGTCGCCTAGCGTGTCGACTTCTTTTTTGTAGGTATCGATCGGCAGCCACCCTTCAACCCACTTGGTCTTATGAATCCAAGGCGCGTTTCCACGCTCTTTAGCGATACGCAGCGACGCTTTGATGGCATGGTACATATGACGCTCAGCAATCCGGTGAATCTCTTCAAGCCCTTCTTTAGAGTCGTATTTGAGCTTCTTGCGAGCCATATGTGTGGCTACACCCATCATGCCGATACCCGCATTCATGCGTGCTTTAGCAGTGACACCAACATGGGGCAGTTTATACTCCATGTGGTTGATGCAGTAATCCACCATCTTCAAAGACAAATACATGACCTCTTGATAGGTCTCGTCATCGTCTTCGTCGATATGATCGTACGGAATTGCCCCTAAAGCACAAAGTGCGACTTCAGGCTCAGGCTTAGAATCTAGAATTTCAGCTACAATGTGTAGTTTCTTAGCATCGTAACTTAGACTGCCTAGACTAAAATCATCGCCTTCTTTTAATGCACCCGCAAAGCTAGTCTTGCCATTTAGTGTAATGGCTTCATTCCAACTAAGGTCAATCGGAATACCTTCTGTTGTCTTAACCGTAATATAACCAACAGTCTTATTGGAATAGAGATCCGTCATGGAATCATAGCCTGCGGTAGGCTCCATGATTTCTAGACATTGGCCGGTCAGAATACCATTAAAGGTGGCTTTATGCAGCTTTGGTTCATTGACGCAATACGTATCAAAGGTTCCGTTGACGACTTCGATCTTGGCAATTTTAGCGTGTTTGTATTCTTTACCAGTTGCATCTTTAAAGGGCCAGAGTTCCATGCCTTCGACAAGCTCATAAGTACGCGTCTCACGCTCAACAGCGGCCAATTGACGACCTTTGAGATCTTCACCAATAAAAGAGACATACCACTTGTGATAGATCGTACAATCAAGCGATTTTGTGACCCCTTCTCCGAGATTAACCACGACTCGCACAAGCGATTGATTTTCACCCGTCTTCTCTACCAAAGCAGGCGTGTACTCTTGCCCATTCCAAACGTTCACGGTCTTACCGACCATGGATTGAATTGGAAATTCACCTTGATCGGTCAGTAACTGTGTATAGGGTGCCACACACAGATTGCTTGAATGAATCGGTTCTTTAAAAGGCGTGTGGCGATTCATCTCCGTGATGTTAGCCAAATATGCCACCCCAGTTTCAACACCTTCATTTAGCCAGATGACAATCAAGTCTCTGGCATTGATGTATTCTTTCTTAAACGCAGGATCAGCCTCTAAGCGCTCGTATTCCGCTTTAAAGGCTTCAGTATCGTCACTAAAGAATAGCTCCATGAGCCTCGGGGCTGTGTACGTATTAAACATAAACACGTCTTCATTCTTAGCCGCTTTTTGGGCAAAGAAGAGATTAGTTTCCATGGCGTAATGCAGATCACGATTCTTTTTATCTTCAGTGCTGCGAGGATTGCGCAGATAAGCGATGGTTTGCGCTTCTGGGTCAAACCCAGAGTAATAAGTCGTGCAGGCCCCGCCGCGTGAATTTTGCATCATCGCCTTGACAGCTTTACCTAATACGGAGTATAAAGGAAGCTTCCCTTGGTGTTCTATAGCCCCGCCACGCACCGGATCACCTTTGCTGCGAGTGTTTAAAAATCCACCGATACCAGCTGAGCTTGCTGTCATCATGTATGCAATGTGATCACCCACAGCCAAGGAAGCCGTATTATCGTTCACGTAATACAGATTGCAGCTAATGAACCCTTTGAGCATCGTGCCTAGGTTCACGTAATTAGGCGTAGGCGCACTCATGAGTTTATTGGAGAACGCGTCATAATAACGTTTCACCAATTGCATACGAGTCTCTTTAGGCTCAAACTCAGCCAGAGCCATGGCCATGCGCATATAGACAAACTGTTGCGTCTCAAACTCTTGTCCAGTTGAACGATTCTGAATGCTGTACTTCTTACGGATGTAATGTAGTGCGAAGTGAGGCGTGAGAAAGTCCTTCTCGTGATCGATGATGCTTTCTACATAGTCGTAGTCTTCTGGACTATAGTCTAGTGTAACCATTAGACCATTAGCTTGTAGCCTCTGATGGACTTCTTTGACTGTCGGAATCTTTGCGCCATGGATCGTCTTATGTAGATCCGCTGCATAAAGGCGCCCTGCCATCAAATAGTACGACCAGGTCTCATTATTTAAACACACTTGAATCAAGCGCTCTTGCAATTCTTTGGTGCTCACAGTCTCAGGCATGCTATTGACCGTACTTAAAACCGTACGCGACCAATCTACTTTATTACCTAGAGAGTCTGCGGCCCATTTGCCCCATGAGTTAAGCTTAGCTGGAGAATAAGCCTCTTGGCGGCCGTCGCGCTTAATGACTGTTTTAATCACGTTTCTTGTCCTTTATTAAAAAGTACTATGAATGCTTTTCATACAAATAACCTTTTCGTTTTTTTATTACTGTGCTTTTCGCTCCCTCTTTTTGGAAGGAGAAACATACCATGTCACCCAAAAATTTTGAAGTTAATCTTTGATGTTCAAAAAAGAAAAGTAAGGCATAAAAGAGGGCTTAGTGCCCTCTTTTATGGTGTTATATACTACAAGGTGAGAATCGCTTCGATCGAGCTCCAACTCATGGCGTTCGGATTATAGTCCTGAACCACAACAACAGTCGCCAAATCTTTGATGCCAGTTTGTTGCAAGTAATTTGCTAACTGCTTATTCCATTGACGAGCGCTCTCTTGCGCTTCAGCGGGATATAACGCCACGATCTTTTCTTCTTGATCGTTCATGATAATGGTTTTATAACCCTTATAGATGACGTTGTTTAGAAACGGCTCAAAGGTATTGACGACAAAAATATCAGCAGTGCATAGCCCAAGTTGCGTCTCCAAATCGCTATTGCCTTCAACCTGGCTTTGGTAGACAGTTTTGGTAAACGTCTTTTTGACTTTATCGGTAAGCTCTTCAAGCGAGCCTGGATAACAAACTAAAATAACCGGAGTAAGCATAATACGTCCTTATTAAATATCACTTGGTGTGGCTTGCGCGTAAGCAAAGAGAATTTGATCAATATACGCATCATCCGTGAATTGATACACCTGATGACCAGTCAGTGCAACACCAAGCTCAGTGGACAGATGAATGGCAAATTCTTCTGCTAAATCCTCGTAAAAGATGGAGCTCATGAGTCGATCGAGATGCAAACGATGATTTTGTGCAAACTGCGCGACCACCGTCTGCACCAAAGAACTGCTCACTAAAGGACTACTAAATGTCATAGTCCGATTCTCCTTGCTCGTCAGGCTCTTCGGTATTTTCTATGCATTCTTCATAGAAAGTGTAGGCATCTTGATACCACCGAATGCTCATTTCGCTATCATGAATTAGGTAGCCAAGCAACTCAGTTTCATTGACAAAAGCTTCGTTGTTATGGAATTGGCCCAATACGATCACGCCACCTTGCTTGCATGCTTGTAAGAGCCCGACTGTCATTGCCAGGTCCAGATTTGTTTTACCACTTTCATTGACAAACAGATAGGCAATATGAACTGGATAAAACTTAATGAGCTCGTAGTACTGAGGATACTCCTGCGCTTGATGGCGGTGCATAGGCATATGCACAAGCCTAGTCTTTAGTGCTTCGATGATTTCAGTGACTTGTAGCGTCCAGTATTGCTCCAGACTTTCTTTGGTGGTTTCGTCAACTGGTGTATCAGTTAGTGTGGCATTAGCAATCGTGGTATTGAGAATACCCTCAAATAGAAATTGTGTCAGATCTTCTAGTCCTTCAGAACCAGAATTTAAGACCATCATTTTCTCTAATCGCAGCGCACTCCATGCACGAGCTTGCTCCAAGAACTCTTGCTGGCTAAAGGGCAAAACAATCTCATCGTCTAACGAAAGCGTCTCACCCATTTGTTGGGCCATGAACTCTAGCGTATTGACAAAGAAGAAGTCCCATAGCGCAGGTTGCGAATAGATTGAGATCTTATTGATCTGAGGCAGTTCACGCAACGCATGCTTACTCTTAGATTCATGCGTGATGTAGATAAGTCCAAAGAGTTCACTGATCGCATCAAAACTCTCAAAACGCTCGCCTTCATCTAGCATGTCAATTAGCATGCAAGTCATGTCATAAATATTTTTACTCTTGGTATAAAGCGCAGTGAGCTCTTTATTTTCCAAAGACTGCAAGTTCAGTTCGTCAAATTCTTCTAGCATTCTGTATTTACCTTTTTACATTGAGAAATAGGTACTGGGCTACAGCACCAAGAACAAAGCCTAACCGATTAGCACCTAACCACTGATCGGTATCGTAGATTCTGGGGTCATGTGCTTCTAAGCCTACGCCCCATTTCGTATCGTAGGGGGAGGCTTCAATAAACGTCTTATCGCGATGCATTAAGAGAAAATCTAAGACAATTGGATTTTGAGCCGCCTGGAGCGTTTTTCCTTTACCGACTATAAAGGTATCCCACTGACTCCAGATCTCCTCGCTAAAGCCTTGTACGAGCTTCCCATAACGCTTAGCACGCTTTGGGCTACGCGCTTTGAGAATACGAGGCGCATAATACTCGTCATTAAAAAGACGCGCTTTATAGTACATCATAAATTGTTCATTGGTTCTAAAAGCATCGTCTCGATAAACGAAACCAGCCTCAAACCAATTACTAGCAGGACTTTGTTTACCGAAGAATACGACACACTCTTCTGGCTTAAGAATAGTCATCGCTTCTCTCCTTAAATAAAGCCATTACTCTTCTCTCATAAAAGTAATATATCTCTCATTTCTTTTAATTTTTACTACAACAAAGAAAAAATAAAAGGAGAGCTTTGTGCTCTCCTTTTATGCTGGCCGATATTAACCACCGGTACGAGTCCACAGACTGTAGCGGTAAAAACAGTAGGCGCCGATAATGAACCCAGCAACCGCACTGGTGAGGTAACCGTCCCAGGCGCTTTCTGTTTTTTTCAGATCTTCATGACGCTTGCCCATGGCTAGGACTCCTATAAAAATAATCAAATGGTTCAGTGTTTACAAAACCGCCGGGATGGTAAAACTGCGTTCTTTGAGCGCTTGGATCAAAGGGTAAAATTCTTTACCACCTACTTGCACATAGACTCGAGCACGCAGTGCCTGATCAAAGCCTGTGGCAAGGTCCCGATGGACTTGGCTATTGATCTCGAGCTCCGTGAAGGTTTCATCGTACTCAGTGTCCGAGCGCCACCGAGGTTCACTCTTGGTGAAGATACCAGTGCCATTATGCTCACAGCGACAGACTGTGCGAAAGCTCGTATAAGTAAACCCATTTTGCTTATACGCAAAAGTATAAAATTCATCAATCATAGATACTCGCCTTATTAAAAGAGAAGTATGTACTCCTATCTGTGCAGTTATATGTGATTGAAATATTCTAGAATACGGCATAAAAGGAGAGCACAAAGCTCTCCTTTTCACTCGTAGTCTCCTAAAGCCTTAAAGCAGCCTGCAAGTCTTCTCGTTCGATATAGTAGCCTTGCTCGATTAAGTTTGGATCATTATTCCATTTCGTGCGAAAAGCTTCGATGCGCTGACTAAACTCTCGGATACACGCTTCTTTGCTCTCGGGTTTTAGCCGGATGCGATACATGCGTTTAAACTCGATACTCAGGCGCGCCTGTAAATCGTAGACTGCGCTTTTAAATTCATGCGACTCTACGCGTTTGAGTAAAAACTCTCGCATTTCTTTTTGGTTCATCACTGCCACCTTCTAGTATTTTGTACTACATTTGACGGCATAATGGGAGAGGGACACCCCCTCTCCCTTATACCCACTCTAGAACCAATGCATTTGCACCAGAGAGCTTGACCAGGGAGATTTTCTCTAGTTACCAGCCCTACACCAACGAGAAAAGGAAATAGAAAACTCGTCACTGTAAATAACCAAATCACCTACGACCTGATGGCTCTCTGGTGCGCCTGCACTACCACACTCTCTTTCTCTTACATAACATATAGTCTGCCGTTTTAATTTACGGCGCCTATCTGAGAGAGAATCAGCCCTATGATATCACGCCATGCGTCTGTACGTAAATCGACAAAAGCGCCTGGACAATCTTTGTAGATCGTCGAGTAATAGGTGTTGATATAGTTTTGTTTATCGTCTTTGAGTTCTAAGAGTTCCGTTTCGTTAAACCGAACAAAGTAGTCCAAGAACGTTTGATGAGCCACTAAGGCTCGATCAATTTCTTGCTTAAAGATCCCACTATCTTTAAACTCATAATAGACAAATAAATAATACAAGATCAACACATAGAACAGATGCAACTCTTTTCGATTGACCACCCATTCTAAAATAATATCAGTATTCGCAAGAGCCGTTAGGTCTGTACCAGGCAAAGTACGTAAGATCCGTTCAATTTCATTATACGCGTCTTTTTGTTCAGTATAAGCTGAGGTATCAATACCGGTATTATACACTAAAGAAGTAATCACACTGGAAGCAAAGAATCGGTACTCCGGCTTTTCTTTCTCGCTTTGCTCAAAGAGCTTAAAGTCCTTGCGCTCGATGACTTGCACCATGGCTAAAATATCAGGCCGCTCTAAGAGCTTGATTTTGTATTCGCCCTCAGCACCATATTTAGCGCCCATCTTCTTACCTAGAGGGTAGAGTGCTTCCAGTAAAGTCAAAACTTGTGCTCTCTGACGCTCAAAGAGTAAGTGAGAGATAATCGTGTCTTTTTGAATCATAGCCATACTGTCTGTCTTTTCCTTTGATTGTAAGCATACGTAATATTAAAGTCAATCCCTAAGATCTTTTCAATAGAATAATGTATCGTTATATTTATTTAAATTCTAATTGACCGATAGTCCTAACAGCATAAAGAGATAGATCCTAAGATTTATCTCAGAATACACAATAATTACGCTTTCTTTACGACCGTCAAAGCTTTGCCAGTATGATGCACGACACTAGGCTCTCCTTTATGATGGTCGTGCTGGCGCACACTATACATGGTGTTTGCATTACTAGTACCTTTCTCATGCACTCCAGTGACAGTACCATGACCAATAGCACTACGATAATGCCAAGTCACCTCACTGCCTTTAGGAATCATGTCAAACTTGTATTCTTTCATGCCTCTTTCCTTAAGAGATCAATTAAGCGTAGCATAAATAGCAGTCATAATAGACTGCTTATTTTAAACTTTTTACTAATTCATTTAAAACATTCTTCGTATTATTAAGAATACTGTTATTTTTTACTTTTATAAAAAATATGTCATTTGATAATAGGTAAAAAACTAATTTTTTACCTTAATTGATTTTACCTTTCTTTTTTAAACTTTCATAGATAGGCCCAAGGGCCTGATCTGGATATCCTTTGGTTTTCTTTTTTCTTTGGTTTGTCTTTTCTATTTCCCGCTAGGGAAATCTAGCGCTTTTAAATAGTGATAGCTCCGTCTATCACTATAGTGTCATATAACGCCAGAGCTTGAGGCTCTGGCTATTGGACTATAGTTTAGAGACCTATGGTCTCTTATTAGAGGGAGTTCGCTTCGCTCCTCCCTCATATGTGGCCCCCCTCTCCGAGCTACGCTCACCCTCTCCCCGAGACGAGAAAAGAGCATTAGATAGAAGGTAGAACAGTAAAAAATTATTTTTAGACTTAATCTTAATTATACTAAGAAAATGAGAGTATTGATGTTATGATAATGAACTTATAGCTAATTAGTTGAACTGTCAGTTAGCCAGAGCACTATTACTCAATAAATAATTGAAAGGGTATTACAGTACTGTGTCATTGAGTGTGAATGTTATAGCTTCTGTAGCCGGGTCACAAGTATCGTTTTCTAATACTGATAGTGCAATAATACACGCCTTACTGATTATCTTTTGGACTACATTCTGTCTATAAAGAATATTCTTATTTCCCTATAAAAGGATGATTTAACATGTTTGGTACTAAACGTTTTTCTCTAGAAGACATGGGCGCGGAAGTCGACAAGGATCCCGTTCTCTCTAATACCATCGAAGAAGAAGAAGTCGTAGAACCGGTTGTGGTTGAAGAAACGACGACTGTTGAAGATAAAGACGCTCGCATCGCCGAGCTAGAGGCTCAAGTCGCTGAACTACAAGCTAAGGTTAACGCGCTAGTCGCTCATGAGCAAGCCGAAGGCGAAGTCGTCCTGACTTCTGAAGGCGAAGATTCAAACGTCGGTGATGATCTTTCTACTGAAGGGCTAATTTAAGTGTAGAAGATTTTCGTAAAATCCAAAAGGCAGATGGGGCAGCAATTGCCTGGGGTTTCTTTGGTGGTTTCTTAGGTGCTATCTATGGAGCCATCAAAGGTCATCAGCTTGAGGATTTGCTAGATGAAATTAAAGAAAAAGAGGCTGAACTTCAAGAGATTTTGAATAAAGCTCGCGCCCAAGCTAAAAAGTAATTTATCTTACTAGGAAATATCTAAGTTGCTAAATACTCTGACACTCAATGAGAATGTGTACGATGTCGCTAAGATCATCGGACTGGCTCACGAAGCGCCTTATATCCACGTAGAACCGTCTGAGAAGTCTCCTCAGAGGGTAGAGATGGGTGAACTCTCAGAACCCTATAAAGGCCGTTCTATCGTGTTTAAATACGAAGGCAAATATATCCAACTTTTAGGTGAGTCTGATTATTCCAAGGCTTTCTTATTGAGTAAGCATGTATTAAAGAGAGCTTTAGTGAAATAGCATAAATGGCACTCTCAAAAGGAGTGCCATTTATGCCGTACTTACTTTAAAAGCTCTTTATTAAAGTCTCGAGGTTTGAGTTTACTTGGAAAAACCCGTTTGACTTGGTCCCAAATAAACACGCCTGCAATAATCAAACATCGTTTAATCGGATTGACTTTGAGTACTTTCATCGCACTATTGAAGATGGAGCGTGCTTCAGCTCGATTAGAGAGCCGCCATGTCTTCTCGGTAGTATGCGTGATCTTTCCGCCTTCTAATAGAAAATCATGCACTACGGCCGCTTGACCATACGTACTCATCACAGGCAGAATATCCCAGAACATTTGAGGAATGGTGGCTCCATCAGTGATAAAGCCTTCTGGCACGTAAATGGTCTCAATTCCGTTATCCAAGTAAAAACTAAAAGGCTCTAAGATGCGCCAATAGTCCTTACCTGAAGTTCGGCTTAGGTCATTTAAATACTCTATCTTTAGCGTAGCATCAAAATTAGTAAATGAACTCATCTTTTTTGATCTTCTTGACTAAAAGAGATTTAGGCAACATAAACCGGAATAATAGCCGGAATTGTCGGAATTTCTTCAATGGTTTCGGCTGCATTAATTTGAGCTTTATAAATCCATTTGGATTTCATAATTCCAGTATGACTAGAAAATGCTTCGTCCGTTAAAGCAACCATCTCAGCTGGCGTGATGTCTTTACTGACATCCTCATAAGTCATGATCTGCATGACCGGATTGACTTCACCAGCCGCCACTAACTGATCGGCTTTAATCCTTAGTCCCGCTAGATTAGCGCGATCTCCGGTACGCAGCTGAATGTGATAAATCGAAGAGTCGCTAAAGATATACTCATATCCAATTTCTAGCGTATTTTTTAAATTGGTCTCTAGAATCTGAAGGCGACGTTTTTTAGCTTCTTCTAGATTTGTCGCAATTTCTCCAGGCATATAACTGCGTACTTCCCAGACCTGAGTATAGCGACCAGTTACGCCATCGATAATTGGCGTGCCTTCAGTAACCACATCGCCCTCAGGACGCTCAACAGGGTCAACCACCTTATAGCCGATTTGCTCCATGAGAAGCTCGTCGGGTTCGGCTGGCATAATAAATTTTGTCTCGTTTCGTACTTGATGCAGACTGACCGGGTATTTATTATCCGAGAGCCTAATCAATAACGAACCATTTGTAACATTGGCCATTGTTTATAATCCTACCATATTAACAAAATAAGAGAGGGGGACTAAATCCCCTCTCTCTTTTGCTATTAATTAATCATCACCCTTCGGACCTACATTACCAGTCCATTTCAGGCCATCCCACAAGAAGGTCAAGATGGTGTAGACTACGCCTAAGGTAGGCACACCAGACGTACCCCAATCCACGTTGGTAAAGTTCACTGCACCGGCCGAGCCGTCTAAGCGCAACACAATGACTTTAGAGCGATCGGCTAGGTAGTCAGGCACATCAAGCGTAACAGCACCAGTGACTTCGTACTTAAAGAAGCCGCCAGCACTAGCATCGATTGTCGTACCGCTGACAGTGACAATTGATTCGTCGTAATGATCAAAGCGTTTATAGCCCGTAGTGGTCAGGACATACATCCCTTCGGCAGGCGCATCAACTGGTAGTTGGGGTAATTCCACCCAACCGTTCTTATCACGACCGTAGACCCCGTCGGCGGTGACACTATTGACCGTGCCAGGCTCCATAAAGCCCATGAGCACCCAAGTCGTGGCATCTTGCTTACGATAGACTGCCCAATTGGTCGTATTAATGCACATGTCATTAGGTAGACCAAAAATTGCTGTAGGCTCCTGGGTCAGGAACAGAATCGTAGCACCAGTATCGCCCTTATTACCCTTTAGACCTTGAGGCCCTTGAGGCCCTTGGTCACCAGGATCACCTTTCGGGCCCTGTAAGATGCCTACCTCAGGGCCTTGAATCCAGGTGCTCGAAGTGGCATTCCATAGATACAGATACGAGTCTCCGGTGACCGTATAAGCATCACCGACATTACCTGTACCAGGTAGATCGCCCACGGTTGCGACTTCACCTTGATAAGCAAAGACCGCAGAGGGTTCACCTTGAGGCCCTTGAGGCCCTTGGATACCTTGGATACCTTGCGGGCCTTCAGGTCCTTCTAGGCTAGCTAACCAATCTTCTTCGGTACCGATAAAGCCTTTAGCTACCGCAATGTCGTAAGCGCTATTGCCTTGGAGACCAGGTTCGCCTTGCGGTCCAGTCCAAATACCCATGTCAGCCCAAGTCGAACCATTCCAGGAATAAGAATGACCATCTTCAGTAACATAGTAGGTATCACCAATTGCTCCGCTTAAGGGTAAGGTAGCAACCGTAGCGACAGTACCCATGGGGATAATGCCTTGGCCTTGCCACTTTCCAAGATTAACCCATTGAGCACCATCCCATACCACGGATTCATTGACATCTAAGACCACATAGAAGTCGTTGATTTCGGGCGAGCCGGGTAAATTCGCGCTCGTGGCAACAGTACCCTTAGGTGCTAGAGAGACGCCAGGATCACCCTTGACTCCAGGTTCGCCTTGAATACCCTGAATACCCTGAATACCCGACATATCACCGAGATCGACCCATTGCGTTCCATCCCAGGCGGTTCCATGTTTGGTATCTTCTAGATTATAGTAATCATTGATACCCGGACTAACAGGAAGGGCTGCGGCTGAAGCCACAGTGCCTTTAGGTACTAGTGCAGCACCTGGCGCACCGTCTACACCCGGATCACCTTGGACGCCTTGAATACCTTGGGGTCCTTGAATGCCGGACATATCGCCCATATCCACCCACTGGGCTCCGTCCCACACAACACCATGTTTGGTATCAAGCAAGTGGTAGTAATCGTTCGTGGCAGGCGAAGCAGGAAGCGACGCGGCGTCTGCGACCGTGCCTTTAGGCATAAGGGGTAGACCAGGTTCGCCTTGGATACCAGGGTCGCCCTGAACACCTTGATCACCCTGTGCACCCGACATATCGCCTAGATCAACCCACTGGGCTCCGTCCCAAGCATAACCGTGCTTGGTATCGATCGTGGTGTAATATTCATTAATCTGGGGCTCAGCTGGAAGACTTGCGAAATCAGCTACAGTACCCATCGGAATGAGTGCCGCACCTCGTTCGCCAGCGATGCCATCAGGCCCTTGCGGACCCTCCGGGCCTTGTTCACCCTTCATGTAGCCTAAGTCAATCCAGTTTGCACCATCCCAAGCATATCCATGACCATTTTCCTGAACCAAGATAAAGTCATTGATATTATTATCAGTCGGCGGCAGATCTGCAATGAGTGCGACACCTTGCTTAGGGACTAACGGCAGACCAGCGACACCAGGATCGCCTTGCGGGCCTTGCGGGCCTTCAGGCCCTTGAGGGCCAGGTGCGCCAGCACCAATATCCACCCACTTGCCTTCAGTCACACTCCAAACATACATGTGACTATCTTCTTGGACATACCATGCTTCGTTTGCGCTGCCTGTGGCGGGTAGATCTGCAATGAGTGCTAGATCGCCTTGGAAATTAAACGGCGTACCAGGATCACCCTTCACACCTTGGATACCTTTCATGTATCCCAGATTAATCCAAGAAGAGCCGCTCCACGCATAACCATTCCCGTCTTCTTGAACGAGAATAAAATCATTTACGGTATTACCAGTGCTCGGTAGGTCTGCAATTAAAGCAACACCAGGCTTTGGTTTTAGAGAGCTGCCGGACTCGCCTTGCGGACCTTCTACTCCAATTTCCACCCAGGCAGTAGAATCCCATGTCCAGATAGCACGATTAACAATCCAGGAATCACCAGGCTTGTTTTCTACCATCGGTAGATCATCAGTACTAGTAAGCGAACCCTTAATCACCAGACCAGAACCTTCAGGACCTCGGAAATTTCCAAGATCAATCCAGTTTACACCATTAGTACGAAAGAAGTTATTGAGTACGACATATAAACCGCCTAAATCCGATTCTGACGGCAGCGGTAATTCGCTCTCGTCATTATACGGACCGTAAATAGCAGCCGGCGCGCCAGGCTCACCAGGTGCGCCAGGCTCACCAGGCTCACCCTTAATACTGTCTAGGTAGTCTTGTTCGGTCTTTGCTTCATTGCCTGGAATCGTCTTCCAGAATTCAAACGCATTTAAACCAATGAGTTTTGCACTTACTGCCCACTCTTGATCCGGCGTCGTGGTCTTAGGACCATAAATTGTCCAAGTGGCGGTATTGATGTAAAAGTCATTTTCTACACCCACAGAGGCATCGGGCACAACAGAACCCGAGAGAACGGACTTACCATTCTCGCCCACGAGCGCAGTCCCGTCACCCCACTCCGAACCTACGATTTCGGTCTTAGGACCGTAGATGTTCTTTGTGAGAAGGTCAATATAAAAATCACCTGCTACACCAATACCAGCATCAGGCACACCATTGCCACTTAAGACCGTACGACCTGCTGCACCATCGGCCCCGACCCGGTTACCCATGTCAAGCCAACTGTTATTAGTCCACACATACTCATGACCAGTTTCTTGGACAAAGTAAAGATCATTCTCATTACCCGTGGCAGGTAATTGAGCTAATGTAGTAAGCTCGCCTTTGGCAGTGATACTAATTCCAGCAGGCCCTGTATCACCAGGATCACCTTTTTCAGCAGGCTGTAGTTGTTGTAGTGGTACTCGATTGACTTCAACCCCGTTAGCCACCATCACCAATTCTTGAGTGCTATAGCTCACCAGAATATGGTTGGTATCATCACCGAGTTGAATATCGCCGTTATCGTAGACACGAATTTCACCTTTCGGATCAGTACCGCCGGAGGTATTAGGCGCAGCCGCGTTCTTCAGGTACGTATAACCATCGAGCTTGGCCACCCGTCCGGCCTTACCAGCGATCTCATGCGGGGCATCTGCCGTTTCAATATCAACGGTCGAAGTTTCATCAAAGAAGAACTGTAGCTTATTCCAATCGCTAAAGGACTGAAAAGTGCTAGAAGCACCGTCTAACTTTAGAAACGTCGAGAGCGTCAAACCTCGCATCGCTAATACGCGCTCTAACTCATCGACATTGAGAATTTGCCCTAAGGTAATACTCTTATTTCGTTGAGCAGGATCAATAGGGGTAGGGTCCAGTACCGGTAGCACTAAGCTATCGATTAATGGAGCCCGGTTTTGCATTTCACTAAATTTCATAGCTTAGTGCTACC
>Ga0265293_10006160_pt1 | contig 19384 bp, 13 predicted proteins | sample Munlanlewell138R_FD_192505 | JGI IMG/M metagenome (GOLD analysis project Ga0265293, IMG submission 192505) | Leachate microbial communities from a municipal landfill in Southern Ontario, Canada - Leachate well 138R | ecosystem: Engineered > Solid waste > Landfill > Unclassified | place: Canada... | reverse complement strand
AAAGTCTCTACATCTTCCTTGGTCAGGCATTTCATTTCCTTTCTACTCTGCTTGGGGGCATCGACTGCGTCTGCTGGGTTTAGTCTGATCAACTGCCACTTTACTGCTGTAGATAATGTGTAGCTAGCCACGCTCTCTGACCGCAATTGCGCCACGCTTTTTGTCCAGAAAGGCAAGAAATCTTGCCCCCAGTCTCAACTAGCAAACTCGCTTTCGATCACTTGGCGCACCAAGTAATCATCAATCAGGCTCTTCCGTTCACCGAATCCGAAGAATGATTAGGATTCCCGAATCTGCCTTACTTAGGTGGATAGAGAAGCAAATTGCGACTACTTGAAGAGGAGAAGAACAGTGAGATTATCTATTGACGCTGTATTACGGGCAAAGCACTACTATCAGCTTGGCGAATATGAACAAAGTCTATGCTACGCTAAAGGGTTGGCGCTAGATTGTGGTGATACGCATAGAGACTCTGGAACTGTCTTCGGCAAGTTAGGCAGAGTTGATTGCCTGCAATACAGATTGGCGACAAATTTTGCTGAGAGGGGGCGGTTCCATCTACAACATTTGCTTAGATGATCAGAGTTTTAGTAAGAAGCCAAGTAAGCACGAAGTGGCTGAAATCAGCCAGAGAATTGCCTCGATGCCACGGAGGATTTCCTTAGCAGACTTAGCTGATAAGGTGAGGGAGGGGCATACATTTACCCCTGCCCAGTTTAATCCTGCTGTAAGAAGCAACGCAAATTGGTGCAGGCAACAGTTGTTCGTATTAGATTTTGATGGAGAACTAAGTTTTGGACAGGTCCTAGAGCGCTGCAACCAATATAGAATCATGCTAAGTCTAGCATATAGCACGTTTAGCTCTGTGAATGATGAACGGTTTAGGTTGGTCTTCGCTCTGGGCACTGAGATTAACGATGTTAGATTGCGAGCGATCATACAAGAATCCCTCTTTCGGATTTTTCCCGAGGCGGATCAACACTGTGGTGATGCAGGTAGAATGTTCTTCGGCGGTAAAGATATCCTGCACTTTGATGACAAGGCTAAGGTAGAACCTCCTGATCTTATAGTCAGCATGTGCTTGTATTTGACGGAGAATGACAAGCATGGTCACTTCGCAAGGACTATCAAACGATTTTGCAGGAGAGTAGGTCTCGATCTTTATGAGGGCTTGCCAAAAGTGCTGCCTGATGATCACGATGGTATCGGGGACGAGCAATCTGGTAGCGCAAGTGGGCGTTTTAACCGCAGCACCTGTATATATTATAGAACGTGCGGAGATAACGCCCGTTCATATTATTTCTTCCTCACCAACTGCAATTCTGATGATGGCAGTACTACAGAGTCAGAGTTCAGGCACCCAAGTCCCGCGAGGGAGGGGATTAGGGACTTCGACTTTGAAAAACTGGAAGAAACGTGTCAGCTATATCGGGACTTCTCACGAGGAGAGGTTTGGCTTTACCATGCAGATTTGGTAGGTCTAGCTATAAATCTTGTGAACATTGAGGGAGGACTAACGAAATTTCTCGAAGGATTAGGGCTACGGCAGGAGTATAAGGACACTGGCAAATTATCCAAACTAAGGTACTACGCAAAGTACTTTAAGCAGATGAATTATCGGCCCGCTCGTTGCGATACGTTCTGTCCCTATCATGAGCAGTGCAAGCATGCCGACAACATGATTCAGCAGGTGAGGATTGAGAAAGGCCAGATAGTTTGTTTCGCTGAGCCAAACAAGAGATCCTTGTACGAGGCTGAGGATCGTCTTCGGGAGGAAGTTAGAAGTTTTAGGCAAACATCGACGCCTATTCTGCAGATAATCAAGGCCCCGACAGGTATTGGAAAGTCGCAGGCAATTTTGGGTTTGGAATCGGTCATGATCGCTGCACCTACGCATAGCTTAAAGGAAGAACTCGTAGCAAGGATTAGACGGGAAGGCAACCAAGCGGTGTTGGCAACGCCCGAGTTACCTACGGTAAACCCCACAATTGATGCTCTCATTCTTGGTCTGTACCAGCGGGGGTGTCCACGAGAGGTAAATAAGAAGATCAAAGGTTTGGCGGAGACCTATGACCTACCAGAATTAAGCGCCTATCTTAAGGAATTGGATGCAGTCGAAACGTTTGAGGGCACGGTGGTAACCACTCACGAGCGTCTGCTGGGCCTACGACAATTTCATGCCGATACGGTGATAATCGACGAGGACCCACTTGAAACTCTGTTGCCGAATAAAGAAATGTCACTTCAGGACTTTGGACGCATAATACCAGACGTCAAAGATCGCTATCTAAACTCAAAGTTGATGGACATTTACCGTAGATTACATGACCAACAATGCGAAGTTGTCATGAGGGCGCCGTCCTTAAATTGGAACGAAATCGAAAAGATCGAGGAGGTAGTAATCAACCAAAAGAACATTACCTCAAATGTGCTAGGCTTTCTATCCGCCACATACTGCATTAAAGGGGATAACGGACACATTAGCTATATCGGGAGAAGAGAGTTGCCAGTTGGGAAGAAGATCTTGATCATGTCCGCAACCATTGATGAGTTCATCTATTCTAGGCTGTTTCCTGAACTCAAATTTGTTGATGTGGGTCATGTGGAGACGAAAGGGCAATTAATACAGTATCCGCAGCGTAGCTTCTCCCGCACTTCTATGGAGAAAGATCCATCGCGTGTTCGGCTTGCGACAGTATTATCAGATAGTGCCCCGATCATCACCTACAAGAGCTTTAAAGACCATTTTTCTTCTGAGCAGGTAGCTGAGACCTTTGGTGCCATAAGAGGACTCGATTCGCTAAAAGGGCAAGACATAGTTGTCATTGGAACTCCCCATGTTAACCAAACTAGATATCTCTTGTTGGCTGCTGCCCTAGATCTGTTCCACGCTGATGGACCCGTCGAAATGAAATACCAAATGATTGAGCACAATGGATTCAGGTTTTGGTTCCAGACTTTTGAAGACGAACACTTACGAAGGATACAACTAGCGCTGATTGAAGCCGAACTCGTACAGGCAGCAGGCAGAGCAAGAATTCTTCGAAAAGACTGCACGGTGACGGTTTTATCTAACTACCCACTTGTTGGGGCAGAATTTCGGTATATGACCTCAGCGGAGATGGACTCTCTACAGGCAACTTAGCTTAATCATTGGGAGTCGCGAAGCTTTATGGATCAGTATTAGTGGTCTACAGCATAATTCCTCACGCCATGATGATTTCTTAGAGACGGGTGTACAAATTAGTCATTCTCTAGGTATTATACAGGCTCGAAGTGGTTCACTAGTATAAGGGGTTGAGGTAATAACCAAAGAATCGCTATAACCCCTTGTACACACGACATGGGCTAGTACTCCCACCGAGGGGTATACTTTCGAGGCACGGTTCTGCAATTCAGATAAGGGAACCTATGTGCTGCGGGGTCTCTCCCTTAGCGCCGAAGACGGCGATTTCAGGAAGGGCCCCGCTTCACGTTTTAAGGACATACGTTCCTATAGTAGTCCTTGTTCTCTGGCACTGACATATTGGCTTTCATTGCAGACTAAATAGTCTAGAAGATCGATGCCTATGGTATCTCCGCCATCCTCTAACTTCTTGAGGAAATTCCTATCTGGCTCAGTGAGATCGGGTTGACCCGTCGCTTTTCGTGCAACGAAGAAAGCAGCTGCGGTTCTGGCCACCGTCCTTCGAAGTATAGTGGAAAGAGATGGAACGCTCTCGAAGCAGCAGACATGCGTAACTTGGTGTTTGGTGTCAACTAAGATCAATAGAAAGCCCACATTTTGCATATGCCGTAGATGATCCTTAGAGAAGTCGTGGACGCTCATGGGATTGGTAAGTTCTGTCCTGTTGGACGAGGACTCGTTTAGGTATCGAGCGCCCAGTTCTATGATCACGTTGAGTAGAACATCATCTTTGTTGGATATGCTTAGGATCTTCAGTTCGTTGGCATTGACTAGGCTTTTTAGCGGTGAAGACGTAGACGTCGTGACAGCATGAATCTTGACTCGATTCTCTGATCCAAACGGTAGTGCTAATTGACTAGCATTCTTCATTATTGTGGCCTCCTTTATAATTGACCTTGCTCGCGGAAACTGAAATATCGTCCTGGGGAACCAAGAATCATGTGATCTAACACCTCAATGTTGAGTAGTGTGCCTGCTTTGACAATACGGACAGTGGCACTGAAGTCGTCTCGGGATGGGGCGGGATCTCCACTGGGATGCTGGTGAGCCATGATGATGGAAGCGGCATTGTCTCGGATGGCTTGCTTAAACATCTCCCTAGGATGTACAAGACTACTACTTAGGGTGCCAACTGTAATGATGGGAACAGAGAGCACATTGCAGACTTTATCCAAGAGGACAACTCGCACCATTTCTTGTTCCTTGTTTTGCATCAGCCGTTCTAGCAATCTGTACCATTCACTTGGCGTAGTAACTTTACCAAGGTTAGGTACCTGCGACCAATAGCGAGCACTGAGATCCAAGACGGTTCTAATGCGCTGAATCTCAGGCTCCCGAAAGCCAACTTCGGTAAATTCCTCATAACTGGCTTGGGATACATCGGTTAGGCTACTAAATTCAGCAAGTACCCTTTCGGCTAGGTCCTCGGTGAGGACAGTGCACAATAACTCCCTTACGCTGAAGCTTGATAGATTAAGGTTATTCAAACTACTCATCTCCTTTTTGGGTATAAAAAAGGACCCTAGAGCGGCAACTCTAAGGTCCAAAAGCTAACATATGGTTGTGTTTACATCGCCTCCCTCGGTAGCTCGGGGGCTGTGGATAGCGTAGTAACTTCGTTGACCAACCGCATAGCGAGCTGGTGAATTCGTTGGAAGGATGCCAAGATATCGTCTTCTGGAACATTCCATAGAGCCAGGTATTCAGGGGCAGCTGTGTGGATGCCGAAGTGGGTGCAAACCACAAAGGCTGTTGCTTCAGCTTCCAGTTCCCTTTGCTGCCTGGACGATGAGGAACGGTCTTCATGTTGATGCAGGAACTCATGGGCTAGCTCGTGCAGAATCACAGAAGCTTTCCCTGCTGGTTCCAAACGGTCATCAATCTCGATGCGCCCCCCATAGCTTGTCCCGTGATGGGAGCCTGCTAATGTCTTGTACTCCAGATGGATGCCATGGTCAGCAGCAACCTGCTCTAGAATAGATAAAAGCCCCTGGTCACTGCCAGTTGCAGTAATAGGGGCTTGAGGTATAGGTTTACCATCAGTCTGGGAAATGTCGAACACATAGACGATTCTAAAGTAAGCTGCGTGTCTGACGGGGTCCTCATCATCGACGCTCTCCACTTGGGCTTTGACGGTGCAAGGGGCCAGAATTGGAATCCCTCTCTCGCCTTTGTGTACCCATCTCCCTAGCTTTTGCCATGCTTTGAATCCTGCTACTTCTGTAGCATGCGGGCAGTGGATGAAGATCGAAAGTGTATTGTGGAAGCTGTAGCTGTGAAATTAGGCCGTAAATCGTAAGTAGTCTACGATCTTTACTGAAGTTTTGGCTTGTTCAGTCTCCGTGGCCAGTTGGTGGACATAGGACTCAATGACCTTTGTAAGCTCGGTTCCAGTCACGTTACTTACCTCTCTTTGCTTTTGCTTCGCAGTACCATACCAACGCTGTGCTAGCAACGATCAGCACAATCCAAGCAATGATCATGATGAAGGAGTCAATCCAGATTCTTACTCCAAACATAGTGATGTAGCGTATGTCCATGCAGTCACCTCCATTCAAAGGACCAAGATTTCTCCTGGCCCTACTTTTTTGCATAAAAAAAGAGCCTTTACGGCTACTCGAAATCACGTTCATTTTCGGCATAGATTAGGTCTTCTAAGTCACGGATACGTTTGTCGATCCTTTCCATCTCTTTGTAGATGGGTAAGTGACTATTACGAGGGTTCCACTTGAGAAACAGGTCGTGTGTTACCTTGCTAACTGCCCCCATGGTTAAGGTGGTGGCTGTGGAAGAAATGAGGGACACTGCGGCCAGGATTTTCGCTAGCGTATCGCCCGAGGAAGATAGGCCATTTTGGAGAGAACCTAGGAGCTTGTTCGTATCCCTTATACCCTCATTTTTGGCTAACACGATGAAGGCTTTGAACAAGGCGTTTTTCATATCTTGCTCTATCCGAGGATCGCGCAGCACTTGAATCACGAGGGTTGAGCGCGCCTTGAAAGACTGGTCTCGTAGGAACTCGATACATTTGCTGGTTAACAGAAGCTTCTCCGTTGATTCCTTGTTTTTTGAGCTTGCATGCGCCTTATCATTTATCATGGTTTTCGCCTCCCCCAAAGATTTGTCCAAACAAAGAAGAAAGTCGATTTGCCTTGGTATGAACAGTATCAGCGAACTTTGTACGACCTTGCTGAATAACTAGATCCCTTATTTGTGCCAACTGTTGAGTTGTTAGGTCACCTTTGTGATATCTGCATAAAGCTTTCTTGGCCAGGGCAATGACTTCTGTCAAAGAATCTGCACCCTCCAGTTTAAACATGAGCAACCTGAAGCAGACTTCCTTCTTACATTTCCTGTACAGCTGAGTGAAACGTCGTATCATCGTACATTCTCCTTTCCTGGGACGGCTCATCCAGTCTCTCTGGTTTGTTGCCATAAAGATACGTCACAAAAAGCGCCTCCTAAAGTGAGGAAGCGCTCCTTTGCACTCTGGCCTTAGCACTGAGCTCTGTGATCTGCTGGCTTGCTTGAGCTTTTGTGAGGGTGTTCAACGGAGACAACTGTTCACTACTGACGTTTAGCTGCTTAGCTAAGCTGTGCAGAACATGCATCTGCTTGTCGGTAGCCAGCTCGACTTTCTTTGGCACCAAGGTTGGTTTATTGCTCTGAGGACTCTAGCCTTTGCCCTGGTGCTGGCAACTCTCAGTAAGTGTGGAACAAACTTGTCTGCACCTACAGATACGGGGCTGGCATCACCCACATCAATAAATACAGATCCTATACTGGTAACAGCTTTGGCACTGGCAATGGCGGTATGGCCATTTTCATAGTTGGGAATCTGCTCCATGGAGACAGACCGCGCGTGACTTTCTTCGTCCTGGGCCACGTGTAAGAGTCCAGCATAAAGCACAAATGGTTTCCCTTCGATCAAGACGACGAACTGTTCTGGCACTACTACAGGCCTTCTCATTACTCAATCACTCCTTTACATAGTTTTGAAAACAAAAAAGATCCCAGGCGTAAAGCCTAGGACCCACAACGAGACCAATCACTACTCTACTAGCTAAGACAACACGATCACATCCTTTCTATGCTCGGAGGCCCATGCGATTGCCTAGGTTTCAGCCGTGCTCTACTTGCGGCAACCCCATGAAGAAGAGGGGTGGGGCTCCGAACGTTAACAACTAATCTTTACTAATACATCTACTTGGCTCGGGAAATATGTCCAATTCTAAATTTAGAATCAGGATTTTTGGATATATGGCATTCACCACCATGTTTGGGAAAACTGAGTATTCGGACTTCCACAATTCCTCAAAAAGGCAGGTTTTTGACGGATGTATCACGAATCTGGCAATCAAGACAAACCCAGAAAGTTACTTCTGCATGTTCAACTGCATGTGGGCACATTAAACTGTTTTAGGAGGTAGTTTGATGAATTCTCTGTTTGAGCTGTGTAAGCCTAGAAGTAGCGTGTTCGATGAGGGGCATCGGGATGATGTGCTAGACCTCACCGATTTGGTAGAGAACCGAATTAGCCCAAAGGATTTCTTCGAGGTCAACTATTTAACGCAAGGGATGAATCAGCTTCTTGAGACTGCCTTCAAACGGTTTACTCGTCAGAGCTCCAGAGGGGTGGTCAAACTAACTCAGGCAATGGGCGGCGGAAAGACCCATACGATGATCGCCTTGGGTCTGTTGGCAAAGCATCCAGAGTATCGTCCACAGGTCATGGGGGACAGATATCGAGATAGTCACTTGGGAAAAGTGAAGGTGGTGGCATTTACAGGAAGAGAAAGTGATGCACCATATGGGATATGGGGAGCAATAGCGGAGCAACTTGGAAAGAAGGAAGCGTTAAGGAATTACTACAGCCCGTTACAGGCGCCAGGTCAAAAGGCTTGGGAAAACCTGTTGAAAGGTGAACCACTACTTATTTTACTTGATGAGCTGCCACCTTATTTGGAAAATGCGAAGTCAAAGACGATAGGCGATACAAACCTTGCGGTCGTGACCACCACAGCTCTAGCAAATCTATTCGCGGCAATTGGTAAAGAAGAACTTTCGAATGTGTGTTTGGTTATCTCCGATCTCAAGGCAACCTATCAGAGTGGTAGCGAACTTATTCAATCAACCTTTAGGGACTTGGATAATGAGATCAACCGATCTTCGTTAAATATTGAACCAGTTGGTAGTACCTCTGATGAGGTTTATCACATCCTTACAAAGCAACTTTTTGAGCAGTTGCCTAAGGATGAAGTAGTGAATGAAGTGGCTGGTAACTACAAAAAGGCTGTTTCCGAAGCTAGACAGATGGGATACACCAATGAATCCCCTGAGAAGGTATTTGTTGGGGTTAAGGATTCCTACCCCTTCCATCCTTCCATCAAAGATTTGTATGCCCGATTCAAAGAGAATGAGGGTTTCCAACAAACCAGGGGACTTATACGCTTAATGCGGCTGATTGTTAGGCAGTTGTATCAAGGGGATAAACCGCGGGCAAGACAGAGGCAGCTGATCAGTGTCTTTGACTTTGACTTGAGCGAGCAGGATATGTTCTCTGCCATTACGGATATTAAGCCGTCTCTGACCAATGCAATAGCCCACGACATATTTTCTAGCGGAAAGGCAGTAGCAGAGATCGTTGATATGAATCTAGGCGAAACTTCGATGCAAGAGTTAAGCAAGCTTATCCTTGTGGCCTCCCTTGCGGATGTCCCAAATGCATTATTGGGGCTTACGGATAAGGAATGCATCGGCTATCTAGCTAGCCCTGGAAGGGATATTACTCGCTACAAAAAAGCAATGGATGAGTTTCTCATGAGGGCTTGGTACTTATACACAGACAAAGACGGGCGCATCTATTTTAGAAATACCAAGAACTTGATCGCAGAGATGAACACCTTAGTTGATTCGTACGATCCTGAAAACGCCATCAAAGAGCTCAGGGTATTTCTTGAGGAGAAATTCAGACCGAAACTGGGGGACTGTTACCAGGTAGTGCAAGTCTTTCCCGCGGTGGACGAGATAGTCATTTCCGAGGACAAGAATACGCTTGTGCTGTTTGATCCATACACAGGGAGCAGTAGCAAGTATCCTGGTCTGCATCCAGACTTGGCTGAACTGTATGAGGATACGCGTTATAAGAATAGAATTGCGTTTTTATCAGGCCAAAGGAGCACTCGGGAAAAACTCATTCGTGCGGCCAAAGAGCATAAAGCCATAAATGTCATTATTGAACGAATGGATGAGGAGAAAACGCCCGAAAGCAACCCTCAGTATAAGAAGGCTGACGAAAAGAGAGATAAGATCAAATTGGAGCTACTGCAGGCTGCCAGGGAGACATTCATCAGTCTCTATTATCCTGCTAAGAACGGCCTTATGAAGGCTGATTTCCTGATGGAGTTCGCTGGAAATGACTACAACGGGGAGAAGCAGATCAGAGATGTTCTGATCAAGCGTCAGAAATTCACGGAAGACATCACAAGCGAGACGTTTAGAAAGAAATGTGAAGATCGCTTGTTTACTCAAAAAGAAATGCGTTGGATAGATATCAAAGAACGGGCGGCAACGAATCCGCTGTGGCAATGGCACAAGCAGGATGCCTTGGATTACTTGAAAACCGACATGTTGAAGAAAGGGATGTGGCGAGAAAATGGTGGTTATATTGAGAAGCCACCCTTCCCCAAACAGAAAACCGAGGTGCTTGTTCAAGAGTTGCGGCGGGATGAAGATACGGGAGAGGCGACTCTCAAACTCATTCCAAAGTATGGGGATCAGATATTCTACGAGGTTGGAGCCGAGGCTACAAGTGCATCGAGTATCGTGGAAAACAGTAATGAGTTTAAGACGAAAGAACTCGTTGTCTCATTCCTCTGCGTAGACAGCACTGGGGAGCACGAAACGGGGGAACCTGTTGAGTGGAAGAACAAGATCACGCTTAAATATCGCGTGTATGACAAGGGCAACGACAAGGTTATCGAGTTAAGGGCAGCCCCTTCCAGTTCCATAAAATACACTACTGATGGATCAAATCCTAGAGAGCACGGGGGCACCTACGACTCCGAAACTATTATTCCAAGAGGCACCACATACGTACAGGCCATTGCTGAGTCAAAGGGGATCTATTCGGACGTGCTGACCTGTAAAATCGACTGGGATAAGGTAGAATCTTTGACGATTGACAAGCAAAAAGGGCTTCAACTGTATAGACGTCATACAACAAACGATACATCTGAGACTTACACTGAGCTTGGGTTATTGAAAAAACATGAAGCTAAACTCAAGGATGTCACTGTTACACTGTTCAGGACAGACGAAAACAACAATGATAAGGGCTGGATTGAGTTGATTATGGATGCTTCTACTAGAGTGGACATCGAAAAGCTAGAAAACAGCATTTCCAACATCAGGGAAAACTTTATCGATCAAGGAAGAGTCAATATTAGTATCGAGGTTAATACCATTTGTTTTAAGACTGGCCAGAAGTTTCTTGACTGGTTGACTGAGAAGAAAAAGACTCTAAGCGAGTTTGAGGCACAGGAGATTGAACAGCAATGACAGATAGAAAAAGTATCGGTTTTGGGTTTGATCCCATGGAATCACAGCATCACTTTCTAGTCGTTATTCCCCGAAGCCAAACAAAGACTGTTGTGATCTATGAGCGATTTGAGTGGCAAGAAGGTGTCGAGGAGCAGTCGATTAATGGGATTCATGATTGTGCAAAAGTTGAATTGAGCAAACACAAATGGAAGCTCATTGAAGATGCACTACGCATCGAGTTCAACGAGCGACTAAAAAAGGATCGCCTGCTAGTTGGCCGTTGGAAGACAGGACAGGTGCCTGTTCAGCGATTATTCGGCAAGGAAATGGTTTTGTTAGCGTGGGCTATTGAGGATTGCGACCCCTCCGTAATCCCTACAGCCATAAAGAATTGGCTTGGGCTCAGTCCAGAAGAGAGATGGTGGCTATTCACCATGACCAATGCGGCCACAGGAGACTTCAACGATAAGAGGGGTTGGCGAAAAGCGGTTCGCTATGCACTGGCCGAGAATCCTATAGAGGAGACTAGGCAACTGAGCCTATTCGATATCGTTGTAGATAGAGAACTAGACAAATAGCGGGGTGACGGATGTGTTAGATTATAGCAAGTCATTCATAGAAGTTCAATTTCCTGTGTCTAAAGTGTCTAAGGAAAGCTACAAAGAGAGAAAGGCAGGAAGCAGTCAGACCCTTACAGGCCTCGGGAAATGGTGGGGGCGTAAACCATTGATTTTGGTGAGGGCCGCACTCTTGGGGTTACTCATGCCTGTAAGTAACGATCCAAAAAAGGACAGAGAAATATTTCTTAAGATCCTGACCATGGATGAAGATGGTCTATTGCTTCGAAAGAATAAGAATCTGACCATCAAAGAGTTAGCTGATCTACTGACACCTAGTGAGAGAAAGAAGTTCATCGATGATTCGGGCAAAAGAGTGACTTTTAAAAAAGGCGTTTCTAAGGTAGAGAAGGACTATTTGCACGAACTTACCTTCAACCGTCTGTCCTATGACGAAAAACTTAAGAACTGTTTGCGACCCGAAAATGCCCCTGAGCTTCCTCAAAAGGCTTGGGAAGAGATTAATGCCCACTTGGGAACAAGTGCAACAAACCTTCAGGAATTAACCCGAGAACTCGGCGAGAAGAGGTTTGGTCATGCTCCTATTGTAGGAGATTGTTTTTCAGGTGGAGGAAGCATTCCGTTTGAGGCTGCAAGGATGGGGGCAAATGTGTTTGCTTCCGATTTAAACCCTATTGCTGGTCTTTTGACTTGGGCTAGCTTAAACATGGTGGGCGCTAGCGAGGAAAGGCATAAGAAGCTTAGCCGCTTTCGAAGATCTGTCTATGACAAGGTAGAAAAGCGAATTCGGGAGTGGGGCATTGAAACAAACGAAAGGGGTGACAGCGCAAACGCATATCTGTACTGCAATGAGACTGTGTGCCCTGAACCATCGTGTGGCTATTCAGTTCCCCTTGCCCCGTCGTGGATAATTGGGCAACCAAGTAGAACGGTGGCAGTGCTGAAAGAAGACGATGTCGGCAAGAGATTTGATATTAATATTATAACTAATGCATCCAAAGAAGAAATGGCTTTGGCTGAAAGTCAAGCTACGATCATTGATACCAACTTCGTATGTCCAAAATGTGGAGAAGTAAATTCAATTGCTTCTCTTCGAAAGACGCGGAGACCCGACGGTAGTTTCACGGAGGGTTTAAGGAAATGGGAAGCTGATGAGTTCCTACCATCACCGCTGGATGTCTTTCAAGAGCGACTCTATTGCATTCGTTATGAGCGTGAGTACTTGGACGATAGTGGGAAGACAAGAACCGAAAGATACTACCGAGCCCCTAACAAGTCGGACTTGGAGCGGGAAGAGAAAGTAGAGCGCTTGCTCAGGGAGCGTTTCGAGGATTGGCAAACCAAAGGTTATCTACCGACAAGCAGGATCGAATCTGGCTACAATACCGATCAACCATTGAGGGAAAGAGGTTGGACGCATTGGCATCACCTGTTTAACCCACGACAATTGCTGATGCTTGGACTTTTTATGGAGAGCATAGGTGAGCTAGCTACCAATAAATATGAACTTGTAATGGGCTTGATTTCTGTTAATGGTCTCATTGATAGGGGCTCAAAATTGTGTCGTTGGGATAGCGGTTCAGAGAAACAACAACAGACTTTTTACAATCAGGCTTTTAATACTTTGTTCAATTGGGCTACTAGGGCACTATCTGCGACAAATAGTGCATGGTTTTTCGATTATAAGTCAACCGACATCGGAACGGGAACAGAGGTGCAGTTATCTGATGCTAGGACTGTATCTCGGATGTGTGACATATGGATGACAGATCCTCCATATGCTGATGCTGTAAACTACCACGAATTAACCGAATTCTTTCTTTCATGGGACGGCGGGATGATTAAGGAGGCATTTCCCGAATGGTATCAAGATAGTAGAAGAATCCTTGCGGTCCAGGGTACCGATCAAAGCTTTAATGATTCGATGATTGATATATATAGAAACCTTACGACCAACATGCCAGACGATGGTATGCAAATAATAATGTTTACGCACCAGGATGTAAGTGTTTGGGCTGATTTGACTCTTATTGTGTGGTCGTCAGGCCTCCAAGTTACCTCTGCATGGAATATTTCGACCGAAACTGGGGCGAGTGGTATTAACAAAGGGAATTATGTTCAAGGTACAGTCTTGCTCGTACTCAGAAAACAAGATTCGGAGAATACTGCCTATCTCGATGAGATATATCCAGAAATCGAACAAGAAGTAAGAGCACAGATTGATAGCATGAGAGCGCTTGATGATAAAGACGATCCCAATTTTAGCGATGCGGACTATTTGCTCGCGGCTTATGCGGCATCTCTAAAAGTATTGACGTCATACAAGCAAATTGAAGATATCGATGTTGCTTATGAGTTATCGAAGGAACGGAAAAGTGGAGATGAATCGCCTATAGAACAAATTATCAATCAGGCCGTTAAAATCGCCTATGACTATCTGACTCCCAGTGGATTTGACTCCTACTCATGGAAACTGCTTACAGCAGAAGAGAGGTTTTTTATCAAAGGAATAGACTTTGAGACAGATGGCATAAAGAAGATTGGAGCATATCAGGAGCTAGCCAGAGGATTCGGTGTTACTGATTATAAGGAACTACTCGCGAGTACTAGAGCCAATCAAGCCAGACTTAAGACTGCCTCGGAATATGCGATGAGAGGCATTGGTGGTTCAGATGGATTTGCTGCGTCCTTGTTACGGAATATTCTTGCAGCTCTTTATCAGTGCATAAGGGCCGAGAATACACTAAGCGGGAAGAACTGGCTGAGGAATGAAGTGACTGACTACTGGAATCAAAGAACGTTGATCATGGAATTGCTTGATTTCATAGCCGCGCTCGGCGAGTTTGACGATATGGAACATTGGAAGGAAGAAGCTCACTATGCTCGTATGCTGCGAGAACTGGTGAAAAACGATGGTGTATAAGTAGAGGTGATCCAATGATTTACCGCTATTCTTCGCGGCGAAATAAACTTGATGAGGTATTCCTCAACCAAAAGCTACAGGGAGCTTTGGCATACGATAGAATAGCTGGTTATTTCAGCTCGTCCATTTTGGAAATTGCTGGGGAAGCCATAGAATCCGTTGCAGGCACTGTAAGGATGATCTGCAACTCAGAGCTAGATGTCGAGGATGTTAGGACTGCAAGTGCCGCAGTTAATGCCATGAGACGAGAATGGTGTAGCGTTCATCCCGAAGAGAAGTATCAGAATGCCCCTGAGCGCTTAAGAAAACTGTACGACCTAATAAAATGTGGCAACCTTTCGGTCAGGGTTGTTCCTAACAATGTATTTGGCCTAATTCACGGCAAAGCTGGGGTAATCACACTTAACGACGGATCAAAGACTGCGTTTATGGGGAGCGTCAATGAGACGTACTCTGCCTGGCGCTTGAACTATGAAATGCTGTGGGAAGATGATTCGCCAGAAGCAGTTGCGTGGGTGCAAGACGAATTCGAGTCTTTTTGGAGAAGCCCCTACGCAGTACCTCTCTCGGAGTTTGTTATAGAAGACATGAGTAGAATCGCAGAGAGGAAAGTGATCCATTCTGTCGACAAATGGAAGCAGGAAATGGATCCTGCCTCTACGGTTATCGAAGCCCCTGTCTATCGTAAGGAATATGGACTGTGGGAGCATCAGAAATTCTTCGTTGATCTTGCTTTTCGAGATCACAAACAACCGCATGGAGCCAGATATGTGTTAGCTGATATGGTAGGCTTGGGGAAAACTGCACAGTTAGCCCTTGCGGCCCAATTGATGGCACTATACGGGGACAAACCTGTCTTGATCATTGTTCCGAAAACCTTAATCTGGCAGTGGCAAGATGAGATGCATAACCTACTGGATATGCCATCAGCAGTATGGACTGGCAAAGAGTGGGTTGATGAAAATGGAATCAGATACCCAAGTGGTGGTGACATAGCGATCAAAAAGTGTCCTCGGAGGGTAGGTGTAATCTCCCAAGGTCTGATTACTGCCAACTCGGGTGTTGTAGAGCATCTGCTTGGAATGGAGTATGAGTGTGTTATCGTTGACGAGGCGCACAGGGCACGAAGAAAGAATCTAGGGATAGGTAAAGAAAACGAGAAACCCAATCCCAATAACCTCATGAGATTTCTACTCAGCATGTCAGGAAAGACCAAGAGTATGTTGCTTGCAACTGCAACACCAGTACAGATGCATCCCATCGAGGCATGGGACTTGCTGTACATCCTCTCCCAAGCCAATGATAGCGTGTTGGGAAGCCACCTGAGCATGTGGAGAAAAAATCCGAAGCGCGCTATGGATCTAATTATGGGCAAGGAATCACTTGGACGGTTTAGCCGCGAAGCAGTTGATTGGATTCGTAATCCCTTTCCGCCTGCAACTGAGGATGAACGTACATTTGGGCGTATTCGAGCAAAATTGAAAATGTCAAACGATGAGTTTGTGATTAGTCCAAGTGACATCGATAGCCTGAGCGCCCCTGATCAGAAGCAGATTGGACGAATCATTGACAATGATTTTATCGCAAATAACAACCCGTTCATTCGGCACATTGTCAGACGCACCAGGACATTTCTTGAAAACACCATCAATGAAGAGACGCATGAACCATATCTTAAGGCCATTGCGGTGCGTTTGTTTGGGGAGTCTGACGAGGACGCCATAGAGCTTACTCCCTACCTCAAAGATGCCTATGCAAGTGCAGAGCGGTTTTGTGATTTGTTCCAAAAACGAGTTCGAGGCGGCGGCTTCCTAAAAACCTTACTTCTCAGACGAGTGGGCAGCAGTATGGAAGCTGGTCGAAGTACGGCTTTGAAAATGCTTGGTACCTGGGAAGATATCTTTGATGAAGATGGACTAGAAGAAGAAGAAGTTTATGATACAGAGTCGAAAACAGAGGTGAAAACGCTCACGCCAGAGGAACGAGACTGTTTAGAGCGGTTTATTGCTACCTTAGAGGCCAACAAGGATGATGATCCAAAATACAACCACGTACTCAGATTGCTGGTAGATGAGAATTGGATAGAACGGGGCTGCATTATCTTTTCTCAATATTATGCTTCCGCGTATTGGGTTGCCGAAATGCTCTCAAAGGATTTGCCAACCCACAAGATTGGTTTGTATGCTGGCGGCGATAAGTCTGGTCTGATCGTTGACGGAGTCTACGAGAGAAGATCTAAAGAAGAGATCAAAGCTATGGTTCAGCATAGAGAACTGAAAGTGCTTGTAGGAACAGATGCAGCAAGCGAAGGCTTAAACCTGCAGACGTTAGGAACGTTGATTAACCTAGACTTACCGTGGAATCCAACAAGATTAGAGCAGCGCAAAGGGCGTATTCAACGTATAGGACAAGCATACGATGAGATTTATGTATTTAACATGAGGTATAAAGGGTCGGTGGAGGACAGGGTCCACTCGCTTTTATCTGAACGCCTGGCAAATATCCACAGTCTTTTTGGCCAAATTCCTGACGTTCTTGAAGATGTCTGGGTTGATGTCGCACTTAATGACATTGAAGAAGCCAGGAAGAAAATTGACGAAGTCCCTAACCAACATCCGTTTGAACTACGATATCATGCGCACATTGGTAAAGTTGACTGGGAGCATTGTGCCACGGTATTAGATAGGAAGGAAAAGAAGCGACACCTTAGAGAAGGGTGGTAAAGCAACGGGGTAGAAGGTGGCTGTGTGAATACAATGGCTGGGACAAGGCCTTAAAGGGATTGCTACGGTGGATTATGAGACAATTATATAACGGGATCTGGGTAAACTCGTTTTTCAATGAGGGGTGTTTAGGGTGAACATTGCTACGGAAACAATCGAAACAAAGTTTCAGGCTCTTTTGGAGGAAGGTCAAGATATTCTTCACGAATCGGGTTGGGACGGAAGAAAATACTATCGACACCCTTCCAGTATAGATTATCAACGGTGGTGTGCCGAAGCGGGAAACCTGATTTTTCGTGTTTGTGGGAAAAAAAGTGTTCACTATGCCGCTTTCGAACGCATAATGGCACAAGGGGTCTTGAATAGCTATTTTCTTAAAGACTGCATTGGAGTACTTCAGGGTGCATACAACGATTTCCAGGATGGATTTCTTATCGAAATTAGGAATCTCATTAGGGCAGAATTGTTAGATGACTTTCTGAGTCAAGCGGAGATGCTGTTGGAACAAGGCTACTATTTGGCTGCTGCATCACTTGGCGGCGCCGTTCTAGAAGATACTTTAAGGAAGCTTTGCGACAAACATAGCATTGCCTATCCAGAAAGAACAAAAATAGACACTCTCAACATAGAATTAGCTCGCGCTGAAATATATGACAAGCTTGTTCAAAAAGAAATTACGGCAAAGGCGGACATAAGAAATAACGCAGATCATGGTCATTTTGACAAGTTCAACTCTCAAGACGTCGAAGATATGCTACGATGGGTCCGTCGTTTTGTCTCGGAATATCTAGAATAAATAGCGTTGCATGGCTTCACGGCGTGCCCTAGGGTGATAGTGTGGTAAGAACACCTAGGATTATACGCACATCTCAGTCCCAGACCATTTGGTCTTGAAAACAGCTCAATGCGCTAAAAATGCTCTATAGGTTATTTCCCACGGTTCTGATTTGGTCACATAAGCCCCATAATATGCTTGCACGCAAAATTCTGAGTGACATAGATAATGAGCAAAATCCCAGCTCAGTGCCACTGCGTTGCAACCCATGATATGGGGTGATATGCGCAAATTGAATTTATGGATTTGCTGTCGAACGACTAAGGGAGTTGAAAGCTATGAAAAAGGGACCACAATTCGTTGAATACTTTGGTCCAATCCTAGACGCGCTTCGCGAGTTGGGGGATTCCGCTAGGCCGATGGAGGTCGAGGACTGGATCGCATCAAATCTCAATGTTCCTAGCGAGATTTTGGATGCAGAATTGCCGAGCGGTGGTTCTCGATTCAAGAGTCGGGTTCATTGGGCGCGCTTTTATTTAGCCAAAGCGGGTCTTATAGACTCTTCCGTCAGAGGTGTGTGGCGTCTTACAAATGAGGGGCGGGAGGCTAGGTTGGATTATGAAAGATCCTTAGAACTTTTTTATGAAACCCATCGCCAGTTTGACAACAAGGATAGTCAGGCGGTGGAGTCCGATCTGGAGGACGAAGTGCCCGAGATTTTGGAATCGGAGACCTTTGTGGACCATAAGAGTAGGCTTTTAGAGTTGTTGATGAAGTTGCCTCCCGATGGCTTTGAACGCCTGTGTCAGCGCATTTTGAGAGAGTCGGGATTTCAGAAGGTGATTGTTACGGGTCGTAGCCAAGATGGGGGAATTGATGGGCACGGCATATTACGCGTCAATCCTTTAGTCAGTTTCTATGTCTACTTTCAATGTAAGCGTTATTCCCATCCAGTTGGATCTCCTGTGGTGCGAGACTTTCGGGGAGCCATGGTTGGACGTGCCGATAAAGGAATAATTCTAACAACGGCTGTGTTCACAAACGAGGCTCGAAAAGAGGCGGTGCGTGATGGGGTTCCTCCAATTGAGCTCGTGGATGGAGATGCATTAATTGAAATACTGGAGAACCTTGAACTTGGACTGAATCCTCGAACGGTATATGATGTTGATGAGAGATTTTTCGTGGAATTTGGACATCAGCTCTAGATTGAGCCGTTGGTAATGTTGGGAAATGTAACGAGCGGGTAAGCAGTCCACAGAGGGTCTTTTGGGAGCTTAGATTGATCACATTTTGATCACATACTGGATAAAAAGACGTGTTACTCAACAAAACTACGCATCACTCGCAAATGACATATCTCCAGTTCAACGGCATCTTGCATCACTGGGTAGTACTAGATGAAACGGGCGTTCTGAAACTCTTAATCAGGGTGTCCTGGGTTCGAATCCCTGATGGCCCACCATCTTCAATATTCATGAATTATGCGTTTTCGAGAATTGTGTAGCCCCGTGGTTTAGACCGCGGGGCTTTTTTAGTTCGCCCTGCATGGGTATAGTCTAACGGGTGAAAGTCCCGAACACACCCTGATAGTGGGAAGTGTATAGCTGAAGACAAGGGTGTCCTCCGCGAGGAAGAATCTGAAGGAAGTCGTAGGCA
>Ga0265293_10006156_pt1 | contig 19401 bp, 15 predicted proteins | sample Munlanlewell138R_FD_192505 | JGI IMG/M metagenome (GOLD analysis project Ga0265293, IMG submission 192505) | Leachate microbial communities from a municipal landfill in Southern Ontario, Canada - Leachate well 138R | ecosystem: Engineered > Solid waste > Landfill > Unclassified | place: Canada... | reverse complement strand
CTCGTCGCGCCCGCATTTCGCGCACAAATCGCGCCTTAATCGCGAATATAATTTCGATAACTTTGTCGTTGGTCAAGCTAACGAGTTTTCCTACGCTGCCGCACAAGGCGTCGTCGCTCAACCCGCGACCGACTATAATCCGCTCTTTTTATATGGTGGTGTGGGCCTAGGAAAAACCCACCTTATGCATGCTATCGGCAACGAATTAGCCCAGAAAATGGGTCTGCGCGTTCTCTACCTAACCAGTGAAGAGTTCCTAAACGATATGCTTCGCGGAATACAGACGAACAAAATGTCAGAATTCCACGAAAAATTTCGCGTACAATGCGACGTCTTACTGATCGACGATATACAGTTCATCTCCGACAAACAGCGCACGCAAGAAGAATTCTTCCATACCTTCAATTCCCTCCAAGCTAACAAGAAGCAAATTGTTATTTCTGCCGACAAATCGCCCCAAGAAATTAAAGGTCTTGAAGAGCGCCTCATTTCGCGTTTTAGCGGCGGGCTCCCCGTCGAAATCAAAGCGCCCGAGCTAGAGATGCGCATCGCCATCCTGCGCGAAAAGGCCGCGAACGAAAAAATCGACCTCCCCGAAGAAGTCGCACAGTACATCGCCAACAAGGTCACCTCCAACGTCCGAGAGCTCGAAGGCTGCCTAAAACGCGTTATCGCACGCGCCGTCCTGAGCAAAGAGCGCATCAACCTTCGTGTCGCCATGCAGGTCATCGAACCCTACATCAAGCAACGCGCCGCCATCGTAACCCCCGAGGCCATTATCCAAAAAGTCTCCGTCTACTACGGCGTTAGCTACGCCGAAATCATGGGCAAATCGCGTACCAAACCCATCGTTTTCCCACGCCAAATGGCCATGTACCTCTCTCGCCAACACACCTCCATGTCCTTGCCCGAACTTGGCCGCGTCTTTGGTCGCGATCACACAACCGTTATCAACGCCATCGAACGCGTCAAACTTGCCATGGCCGCCGACCCCAGCGTTGCCGCCGATGTTCAAAGTTTTGAGCGAGTTTTGATCAAATTAAAATCCTAAGTCTTCCTTATTTTTGGGGGGGCTTATCGGCCCCCCCTACGCGCAAGCTTCCTTCATTATTCGCTAAGCGCCGTGATATTTTATGCGTTGTTTTGGCTGTTCGCCAAACCACCGCATAAAATACGGCGCTAAGCGAATAATGAAGGCGATCTTGCGCTACCCCCAAAAAGCGTTGTAGACCGCTTAAACCCGTTGTAAGAGCGCAAGCGCGTTTGGCTTTTGTGCAAGGAAACAGTTCGTGCTTAGCGACAAGATAATGGTAAAATATGTCTCTATTTAACGCTTTTCGCGTGGTTCTAGTCGAGCCCCAAAACCCCATAAACCTTGGCACCGTCATGCGCGCCATGAAGAATATGGGTTTTAGCCAGCTCGCCCTTGTGGGTGCGCCCAATATGGACCTTGAGCGGACGCAGATCCCCGCGCACAGAACGCGCGATATGCTGGAGTCGATGCAGCGCTATACGAGTCTTGACGACGCCATCGCTCATGACCACGTGGCCTACGGCTTTACAGCGCGTGAACGCAGCCACAACTGGGAGAGCCTCGACTTAGAAAGCGCAGCGACGCAAATGTTGGAACAAGCGCGATCTGGTTTACGCGTAAGTCTTGTCTTTGGGCGCGAGCAAAGTGGGCTAGATAACGAAGAACTTGAGCGCTGTACCGTGAAAGTTCGCATTGCCACGAGCGACTACTCTAGCCTCAACTTGGCACAGGCTGTGCTTTTGGCATGCTACGAGGTTTCGCGCAATATACGCGGAAAGACTAATTTACCCGCAGAAAATACGGACATGGCCAGTCTTGGCGATAGAATGCGCTTGATGCAGGCGCTTTCTAAGGCTTTAGTGCAGATCGGCTTCTTTAAGTCGGAGTCTCCAAATTCGGCGTTACACAGACTGCACCAAAGTTTGCACCGCTTTGAGCTTAGGCGCCAAGAGGTCGATCTTTTACTTGGCATTTGTCGCGAAATCGAAAATTATGCCAAATTGCTTAGACGAGGTATTAGCCCAAAATTGATTGATCCCGAGCAATTTTGAGAGCCTGGCGAGTGGCGAAGCTCTGGAGCTTCGTTTTCTTGTGTTTAAGTGTAGAGCACGGTTTAGGGGGGTAGCGCGGGATCGCCTTCTAAAATGCGCAATGAACGCATTTTGTGCGTTGGATGAGCGTTTAGCAAATACAACGCACAAAACAAAGCGTTCATTAGCGGATTTTAGGAGGAAGCCCGCGCGTAGGGGGGCTTTTAGCCCCCCTCGCAAAAAAGAAAAGAACATTATCGCACAAAATTCAGGTTTTGAGCGAATTTGTGAATGTAGTAGGCGGCGAATCGCATTTTGTTCAGCGCGACAAGTTGGCGTAGCCCTTTAATTTAGCGCCTTTGAAACGCTTGACGTAATATCAATAATATTTTATATGTACTGCAGGCGGCGAATAATGTTAAGAGCATTTGCCGGATCATCGAATGTGGGTGTGTGGATTGCACAGCGGCAATGATGATGCTGCGTAGACCATGCTTTTTTCTGGAGGTATAATGATAGCTTTTGAGAAGATTAGAGAACGTGCGGAATTTTACAAAGACGATATGACGAAATTCCTCAGGGACATGATACGCATACCAAGTGAGAGCTGCCAAGAGCGAGACGTTGTTCTGCGCATCAAAGAAGAGATGGAAAAGGTCGGTTTTGACAAGATCACCATCGATCCCATGGGCAACATTTTGGGTTATATCGGACATGGCAAGCGCCTCATCGCCATGGACGCACACATTGACACCGTTGGTATCGGTGACAAGGGCCTGTGGAACTTTGACCCCTACGAGGGCAAAGAGGATGATAAAACGATTTGCGGGCGAGGCGCCTCCGACCAGGAAGGTGGCATGGCGTCGATGGTTTATGCTGGGAAGATCATTAAAGATCTGGGGCTTGAGAACGATTACACCTTGCTTGTCACGGGAACGGTTCAGGAAGAGGACTGTGACGGATTGTGCTGGCAATACATCATTAATGAGTTAAAAATTCGGCCAGAATTCGTTTTGATCACTGAACCAACAAGTTTACGCATTTATCGCGGACACCGCGGGCGTATGGAAATTAAAGTTCAGACCAATGGTATGAGCTGTCATGGTTCGGCGCCAGAGCGTGGCGATAATGCTATCTTTAAGATGGCTCCGATTTTGATCGAGCTGCGCGCGTTGCACGAAAACCTGCACCACGATCCCTTCCTTGGCAAGGGCAGTCTCACGGTTAGCGAAGTCTTCTTCACCTCGCCTTCGCGTTGCGCGGTGGCCGACTCCTGCTGGATTTCGGTAGATCGTCGCCTGACAGATGGTGAAACTTGGCAAGAAGCGCTAGAAGAGATTCGACGTTTGCCAGCGGTTAAGGCCGCGGGCGCTGAGGTTTCGCTCTATAAATATGAGCGGCCTTCCTACACAGATTTGGTCTACCCGACCGAGTGCTACTTCCCAACGTGGGTTATCCCCGAAGACCATCCTGCTTGTGAGACCCTAGTTGAAGCTCACAAAGGCTTGTTCAATAAGGATCCTGTCGTCGATAAGTGGACCTTCTCAACAAACGGCGTTTCGATCATGGGGCGCTACGGAATTCCTTGTATTGGCTTTGGCCCAGGGGCTGAGGAACAAGCGCATGCTCCCAACGAATGTACGTGGAAGGAGCATTTGGTAGCGGCTGCTGCAATGTATGCGGCGGTGCCCTCGCTCTATATTGAGCGCACAAAAAAGGCGTAGTTATTTTCGCCAAATCGACGTTAATCATTAAGGTACGCGGTCCTCGCACAGGCGAGGGCTGCGACGTTTAATTATGAAGTCCGGCTTATTTGAGTTGGGCTTTTTTCGTAAACTTTTGAGCTAAAGGAGCTTTTTGTATGCAGACACAATTTCGTGGAAAACACTTTGTTACCCTTCGTGATTGGTCCAAAGAAGAAATAGACACACTGCTTGATGTATCGTTAGATCTCAAGCGCGATTTTGCCCTAGGGAGAGTAAACAACGCCCTCGAAAATGAAACCATCTTCTTGATGTTTTTTGAGCAATCAACCCGCACAAGAAACTCCATGGAAGCAGGGATTACGCAACTTGGTGGCCACGGACACTTTATCGATGCTGGAACATCGCAGATGGCGCACGGCGAAAGTGCAAAAGACACGGCCGTGATTTTATCGCGTTTTGGACATGCCATTGCTTGCCGCTATTGCAACTGGGGTTACGGTAATAAGTTCATCGCCGAGATGGCAAAACACGCGACGGTTCCTGTTATGAACTTGCAGTGTGACCTCTATCATCCATTCCAAGCGATTGCCGATCTTATGACGATGCAAGAGAAATTTGGACAAAACCTCAAGCGAATTAAGGTCTCCATTATTTGGGCCTACGCCGAGAGCCATAAAAAACCCATCTCTGTTCCCCTCTCGCAAGTATTGCTCTTCCCACGCTACGGCATGGATGTTTGCTTAGCACATCCCAAGGGCTGGGAACTACCCGATTGGGTTATCGAAGAAGCCAAGGCCAATGCCGAAAGATACGGCGGAACCGTCACCGTCACAGATGACGAAGCCGAAGCCTACCGAAATGCACACATCGTTATTCCCAAGAGCTGGGGTAACTGGGTTACCGATCAGACCGGGCTACAGGCCTCTGGCGCTGTTACCGTCATCGACGACAAACTCAAGGCACACCGCTCCTGGAAGTGTACTGAGGAAAAAATGGCTACTGCGGATCGCGATGTCTGCTATATGCACGCACTCCCCGCCGACAGAAACAATGAAGTCGAAGACTCCGTTATCGATGGGCCACATTCCATCGTTTACGACGAAGCAGAGAACCGCCTACACACGGCAAAGGCTGTGATGGCGCTTACCATGGGCGGTCGCGGACGCGCTTAGTGCTTGACCGTTTTGCGTGAGGTCTGCGTCGTTTGGCGCAACCACGCGATAAGGCTTCTTGCCTTCTAGAATCTGCAAGCAAAATTGTCACGAAGCACCGCCAATTGGCGAAGATGCATGAGCTCGCTGGGTACTATTGTATTCAGCGGGCTTTTTTTTGGCTGATTTTGGCTAACTTTTCCTCGACCGCATCTTTAGATGCAGCCACGAGCTATTTTTCTTGTCTCTAAACACGTTCTTACAACAATATGTTGTTATGTATACCCTTTTTTTGCGCAGTTGGTGGCGTAATATGTACTATGTTTTAAGACCACCGTCTCCATGACAAGTCATTTATATGTGTACAACTGCGTAGTTGCGCCTTTCGTGTCAATGCAAAAACAGTGAAAAAGCAACGAGATTAAAGCAAAGAAAATAAGTAAGCCTTCAAAATAAGATCCAATAAAATCAATGTGTTACGCAGAGAGCGGTCTACGGGCGACAGTCCTTAGCGTGGCTTGGGGCAGCGCCCACCCATAAATCAGAGCTCCTCTAAAAAACTGGCTATACCACTTTTCCCGCGTAGAGAAAGCCATGTTGCAATGTCGAGCGGAGGCAAAAACGAAAAGGTTTTTGTTGGCAACGAGAACATAAAAAGGGGGCTGGCAAAGAACTACGCAGCCGCAAATTCAGGAGCGCCCATCCCCACGCTTATTTTTTAAGCCTTATACCTCGTTCATCGCGGTCGCTTAGATCCACTTTGAACTTTCGGTAGCGTCTTTTGAAGTAACGCGTGAAGTACCACCGTGCGTCGCTGGCAGCCCACTCAAGGCAGGGTGGGTTTCGACCTGAAATCTGCATCAGTGTGCGCCGTGCATTCCTTGAGATGTGTTCCTCGCCCATAACGGCGTCTAGCAGGTTTGGAATATCTTGTACTCCCAGTGTCCTAACCGCATAACCAGCGGCGTTAAAACCCTCGATAAGCCATTGTTTACGTGGCTTTTCGCCTTGGGTATCTAGCCATAAGTTCCAATCGTTGTTGGGCGCACTTTGGTTTGTGAGCATGCGTAGTGTGCGGTCAAAGTGTTGCCAATGCTCAGTTTCAGCGCTGTTTCGCAGCGTAATGAGGGGGCGAACCCATTTTTTGTTATTGGCGAAGGCTATAGCCGCGAGGCTTAGTTCGTAGGAGCTTTTTGCGCCACATTTAAAGGCGGGGAGCTTTAATGCATCGACTAAGAAGCTTAGCGCCGTCTCATCCCTAGTTATAGAAAGACTCTGCAGCACGGCGCAGCGCATATCATCATCTTGTTCTGCCGCAAAGCGTTTCCCGAGCGCCTCGCTAGGCTCCGATAGGTAGGGAGCCGACTCGACGGCGGCGCGTCGTACCTCTTTGTTGTCGTGGGCGAGTAAGGAGAGAACCCTTGTGCGCTCGGTTTCGAGGGATTCGAGTAGACGCAGACGTTCGATGGCAGCGGCTAAGTTTTGCGTAGATGATTTTTTATTTCTTAGAATTTTGCTGTATTTTTTAACGCAGGCTTCCCGTATGGGGACGGGGTCATCATGCCACTCGTGAATGAGAGAGCGATCTATGCAGCCAGCGCAAATTTCATGTTTTGCACAATACACGCGTATATGCATGTGGTCTGCGTGCGCGGCTTGTTCTTGAACCACTACATCGAAGCGGGCGAGTACGTCGGGGTCGGTTTTGCTGTTGACGAGGGCGTTGCGCATGGCGCGTCGTAGGTGCTTAGCAACGAAGATGAACTGCACATGGTGCTTGGGATGGGTGATTAGCGTTTTTACGAGTGCAGCGTTTCGCTCGCTGTCGAAACGGTAGCCTAGAATGTTGTTTGAGCGCAGCGATGCACCGTATTTGGGGAAATTCTGTGGAAAAAGAGCTACATTGTCGTCGATTCGCCTGAATATAAATGCAATATCGGCGTCGCGACCGCTGTTATGGCTTACGGAATAGGGTATGTCGCCGCCTTCGGCGGCTGCAAAGTTGCCCAAAAACAACACTGTACCAGGGTAGAGCTTGTGCATCGTTTTGGCGCTATCCTCAATGAGCTCAATAAGTTCCGCTGTAGCATAGCCAAGATCGCGTTCGTATTGAACGGGCAGCGCTCTGTACAAACTGCTGGGCTGCGTTAGTTGTTTAGCGCCAACGAGGTAACCTGTACTCGTGTTACCGACCGAGAATGAAAGATCTGGCTTTTCATCTTGGAGGAGACGAAGAGTTTGCTTTTTTTGGGGAGCTTGGCACCGAATTTTCATGAGCGTAGCACGCAAGCGCAAGGTCTCGCGCGCCTGCTCACTGAGGTAGCTAGTGCGAGCTTTTGCATGCAGATTTGGCGACATCACGGGGGCTTGTTGTATCGGCGTGCTACTCTCAAACGCCGTGAACTTCTGCTCCGCGCTTGCAAGATGGCTATCGCAGGATACTACAGCGCCCGCGATAAAAACTAAGCTGCCTACAAAAAACCTGCGAAACACGCAAACACTCCAAAACTGTAGTAAACCCTACTCATTGTCGCTGTAATCTGGCGACTATCACATCCAAATCGTTTTGCATTTGCAAAGAATTAGCTATGATAATTTTTCGGCGTGAAACGCACGCCACTCTACGCACATTGTAGCAGATAACATTGGAGGTTCCCAATATGAAACGTTTTATCCTAAGCCTTGTCGGGGCTGCACTTGTTTTTATGCTTGGTGGTTTCGGCCTTGCCAAGGAGGCGCAAGCCCAGATTTCGGTTGAAGTTCTCGGTAAACTCGGCGGTGTCTCTACCTTTATCGAAAACGAGCGCTACGGCGATAGTATTTTTGACGTTGGCGGTGGCCTCAATTTTGCGGGCATCGTGCGTTTTGAGCAGGGCTTTGGCATCGGGCTTAATCTTAACTGGACCATGGTCGATCAGCGGCTCAAACGCGCAAACCCTCTGCGTATGCCAGGCTCTGAACGACTTACGAAGCGCGAAATGGTAGTTCAGCACCCCTCATTTGGTGTTACCGCGAGGTACTTTATCGCCGATATCTTTGACCTTGGGCTTTGGTTAAACTACGGTTTTGGTAACGTAAAGATGAAGTTTAGCCCAAGCGCCGAACTAGGGCCGCTCAATCTCATTGAATCTTTCAAGTGGTCCGCCCAAAGTTTTGATTTTGGCCTTATTGGGCAAGTAGCTTGGCTTATCCCCAACACCGATTTGTCCGTGCTTTTTGGTGGACACATCTTTGGCGTCGTTAGCCGTCTTTATGCTGATGGGACATCCCAGATTGAAGAGAACTCGCTTTTTACCATGGGTTTTACGATCAATATCGGGGTACGCTACGACTTCTACTTTGAATCCTTCGGAAAGCAGAAAAGTAGAGGCCTATAGCGAGAGTTGTTCATGCGAATTGAAAAGGGCGACCGCGTGGCTGCCCTTTTTTGCGTTGTGCAAACTCTAGCCCAGCGCGTGAGAACAACACTGTTTAATGGCTGTGGGTATACCTCGGCGAACTGACGAGCAGCAGATAACGCTTCGTATCACTAATAAGCCGTACAGCAAATAGCTGCTACAGAACCTTGCAACAAGTTTGTGCCATGACTCCCGTTGAGGGGGCAGCCAAAGATCACCCGAAAAATGAGCAAATGAGCAAATTTTTTGCGCTGGCTGAGCGTTTAGCGAAGACGGCGAAAAAAACATATTGCGAATTTGTTCATTTTAAGGGAAGCTTTGGCGAGGGGGAGACTTCCCCCGCCAAATAAAGTACGGTTTTTTAACATATATGAGAATTTTTAGAAGAGAGTTTAGATGGCAGTATGGGTGGATGAGAGTTATGTTGCGAAGGATGTTGAGGCGAAATGTGGGAAGTGCGGGGAGACGTGGCATGTGATTGTGGCGGTTGCAGGGGGAAAGATTGCGAGGGTGGAGTGCAAACAGTGTGGGGGGTTGCACAATTATCGCCCGATTGTGAAGGATAGGCAGACGCTGAGTAAGAATACGCGAACGGCGGTTGCGATGGCGGCGCCGGTAGATGCGAAACCGGTGAAGCGCCAGCCCAAGACGAAAGTGCTCGTGCCAACGGTTGCGGCAAATCAAAATGAAATTCGGAAATATTCGATTAGTGAAAAGGATTTTGCGATAGGTGATAGGATTGAGCATAAAAAGTTCGGCGTTGGGGTCGTTGAAGAGATCCCAGAGCAAGGGAAGATGCGTGTGTGTTTTGAAACTGCAAGGGTTTTGCTCGTTTTTGGCCGATAGCGAAAGCTCATTAACTTTACATGAAGCATAGCGCGTGTTAAAACAACATGGGGGTTTAGGCTGAGCGATGGTTAGGGGCGGCAGTAAGCTTGTGTAGTCGTTTTGCAAAATAGCTTTCAATATAGAAGGTGAGACATGGATCCTACCTATCGATGGGCGCATACAGACGAGGGAATTGAATTACGTGCTAAGATTATAACTGCGCTTCTTAAAGGGGATAATTCGTGGCCTAAATTGCTTGAGGGCTTTCAAGGGGTGTCTGATGTGTCAAACGGCTTGGACTTGCGGGGGATTGACTTAAGCGGCCTGAAGCTGCACGGGGTGGTCTTAGACAAGGTGCATTTGGAGCGCGCAAAGCTATCGGGGGCGGATCTTAGCGGGGCGAATTTGAAGTATACCTGTCTACGCGAAGCGGATCTATCGGGGGCGAATTTAGAGAAAGCTGACCTCACTGGAGCGGACGCCCAACACGCGTCTTTCCGTGATGCTAAGCTCGCCGCTGCTCGTGTCAAAGGTGTGCGCTTTGGGGCTTCCGATTTGACGAATGCAGACCTTAGTGCAGCCAATGCGGCGGGAGCGGACTTTAGGGGCGCAGCGCTGCAAAACGCCAAGTTTAACGATGTAAATGCGGATTTCGCTAACTTTTCCTATGTAAATGCGGACAAGTTGGAGTTCTTGCGCACATCCTGCAAGAAGTCTAATTGGTTTAAGGCGAAACTGCGAAGCATTCAATTCGACTCGGCGCTACTCAACGAGGCTGACTTCTCCTTTGCTGTGCTGGAGGATGCTTCGCTAGCAGGTGTGGATGTTACGCGTGGGAAGTTCAAGGAATCCAAGCTAACAAACGCCGTGTTAAAAAATATCGTGGCCAATAACGCGAGTTTCAATGCCAGTGTTTTGTCGGGTGCCAATTTTGAGGGTGCCAAGCTGAATGACGCATCGTTTAATAACGCATACGCGCATTCACCCGCCAGCTTCAAGGGCGTCGAGGCAAAGCGCGCTTTCCTTCTTAACGTTGACCTGAGTGCTTGCGACCTTAGCGACAGCAAGTTTGACGGCGCATTCTTTTGCGAAGCGACGCTGGTCGACTGCAAGCTGCAAAACGCCATACTCGCGTCGGCAAACTTTCACAAGGCGAACTTCCGCGGTGCAAACTTAGATAACGCGGTCTTGGATGCGGCGAGTTTGGCCTTGGCCTCGTTTAGTGGGGCGAGGCTGCGACATGCGTCGCTAAAACAATGTAAGTTGTCACCCAATATACTCTACGGCGCCGACCTCGATGGCGCTATCCTGCCCGCTAGCGCTAGGGATTTTATCGATATTGTTTCGATAAGCGGTGAACCCAAATTTGCCGACGAGTAGAGCTGTGATGGATCTTGCAAAACTCGATGCTCTCGCGTTTGAGTTAAGTGGGCTGCTTAAAAAACACACAAAAGCCATATCAAAGCAGTCGCGGCGAGAAATGCGCAGCCTGCTCGCCAAGATCTTTGCGTTGAGCCAAGGAAAGGATACCAAAGAAGCTGAGGCTGCCGCGCTATGTGCGGAGCTAGAAAACGCAATCGCAACATTCCAAAGCGAAGCCGCTGCGCCGAGAAGCAGCAACGAGAGTCAAGCCAAATTAACGCCAGAGAATGAGAGCAAAGATACCGTTGAGCCCGTGAACCTCGGTTACTTTGAGATGGTTAGCCTTAAAGTACGCGAGTTCTTTGTTTTGAGAGCGTGTAAAGAGCCTATCCGCGTTGGGGCAGCAACGAATTTTGCCCAAAACTACGCCGACTCTGTCTTTGAGCGCGTCGATCGCTTTATCCGCGTTTTGAGCAAAGATGCAGCGCCCATAAACACCGAAGCCTACAAGGGCTACCGCGATGAATTAATAAAAAACATGCCAGAGCGGGGTTTAGTGCTGCATCCTCCAAAACGAAAGCGCTAGCAGCTTTTAACGCTTTGATTTTTACCACGAAAAGCTTTTTTACCACGAAATTCACGAAAGGCTCGAAAGCTTTTTTACCACGAAAAACACGAAAGGCTCGAAAGCTATAATCGTGTAATTGCTTATGTTCCAAAGTTTATGAGCAAGCTGTAGGGGCAGGTTTCAAACCTGCCCCTACAAACCATTTCACACAACACTTCAAATACGGCAGCCTGAATCTTATTACAGCAATTATTAAAAAATTTTCGTGTGTTTTCGTGTATTTTCGTGGTAAAAAATTTAAAGACACGAAAGGCACGATAGATTATTACATATCAAGCTGGTTCTATAAAACTAAAAAAACTTTTCGTGAATTTTCGTGTATTTCGTGGTTCAAAATTTAAAGACATAAAAGGCACGATAGATTATTACATATCAAGCTGGTTCTATAAAACTAAAAAAACTTTTCGTGAATTTTCGTGTATTTCGTGGTTCAAAATTTAAAGTACGAAAAGCTACAGAATCAGTCGTGTGATTGTTGCTTTAGGATATGCTCCAAAGTTAACGAGCAAACCGAGCTTCATACCAGTTGCATTCAAGTAGTTAAGCATCTGCGCCTTATGTAGAGCTGCAATATCTTTTACTGCTTTGAGCTCAACAATGATTTGCCCATAACAAATCAAGTCGGGTTTGTACGTTTGTTGAAGTGGTTCACCTTTGTACGTTAGTTCCAATTCCAGATGTGCAACAAAAGGTATTCTTCGCTTCCTCAATTCCTTTTCCAAACACTCCTGATAAACAGACTCCAGAAAACCAGAGCCCATTTCACGATACACGTCAAAGACGGCACCCTGAATTTCATAGCACTCTTTCTTAAAAAAGACTTTTTCGTGTTTCATCATTTCTTCCATCAAAAACTCCTTATTATTTACCACGAAATTCAAGAAAGACTATAACTAAGCAAGACCAAGGTATTCTTCGCGTCCTCAATTCCTTTTCCAAACATTTCTGATAGACAGACTCAGAAAATATAACCCATTTCACGTAACACGTCCAAGACAACAGCCTAATTCTTAATACACCATTTTTTAAAAAAGTTTTCGTTTTTTCGTTTTTCATCAATAAGTTCTTATGTTTACCACGAAAAGCTTTTTTACCACGAAATTCACGAAAGGCTCGAAAGCTTTTTTTACCACGAAAAACACGAAAGGCTCGAAAGGCAAGTAAGATTTTAACTAATCAAGCTGGTTCTGTAAGAATAAAAAGAATTTTTCGTGTATTTTCGTGTATTTCGTGGTTCAAAATTTAAAGACACGAAAGTCACGAAAGTCTATAAGCAATCAAGCTGGTTCTATAAGATAAAAAAGAATTTTTCGTGTATTTTCGTGTATTTCGTGGTAAAAAATTTAAAGACACGAAAGGCACGAATGCCTATAACCAATCAAGCTGGTTCTATAAGATAAAAAAGAATTTTTCGTGTACTTTCGTGTATTTCGTGGTTCAAAATTTAAAGACACGAAAGTCACGAAAGTCTATAAGCAATCAAGCTGGTTCTATAAAACTAAAAAAACTTTTCGTGAATTTTCGTGTATTTCGTGGTAAAAAATTTAAAGACACGAAAGTCACGAAAGTCTATAAGCAATCAAGCTGGTTCTGTAAGAATAAAAAGAATTTTTCGTGTATTTTCGTGGTAAAAAATTTAAAGACACGAAAGTCACGAAAGTCTATAAGCAATCAAGCTGGTTCTATAAAACTAAAAAAACTTTTCGTGAATTTTCGTGTTTTTCGTGGTTCAAAATTTAAAGGCACAAAAGCTAAACCTAAAGTTTTAGTGGCAATGTCGTTGAGCAGCTCAAGGATAGTATTTTGGGCTACAGTATATGTCCTAGTTTACAAAGACGTTTGGGCTAGCGGTAATGGTTTTACCATCGCCACCACAATGTGATGTTTTGTCGCCTTTTCGTACAAGAGGCTTACCGTTAACAAAAACGTTTGGGCTACCTTCACTAGTTTTGTAGGTGTTGGGGCCGCAGCAAGCTGCGTGTATACCAGGATCTCCTTCGCGGATAGCGGCTAAACCGTTGATAAAAACATCTGGTGAGCCGTTGATGGATGGGCCAATACAAATGTGTGGGCAAATAAGGCAACCGTGGGCATCACCAGGGACAAGGGCTAAATCCGAAAGTCTAAAAGCTGCTGGCATTTTTCTCTCCCTATTATCAAAAGGCTATCGTTACTGCGACTTTTTGGCGCAGAAAGTCTTCCGTAATATTAAATTAGCAAGTTTTATGCCATTTGAAGATATATTGGCATAATTCGATAATATATCTTGGCAAAGCCCGAAGTGAATTGCTATCCTATGGACAAGAAGGCCGAGCATGGTGCTTTTAGTCGCGCTTGTGCCTCAGCTCTCGCTATGATTTTGTGTAATGAGTTTTAGAGAAAAGTCAAATGGAGGCTTTGAGCTATGCTGGGTGCTCGCAAGATAATTCATACCGTATTTCTCATGGTGGCTGCTCTTGTCTTTTTTTGTGCCTGTGTTTCGTGTACAGAGGATACTGTTCCACGCTATGTTTTGCCCCCAAAACCCTTGCCCAAACCGCGTAGCGTTATGAGTGTAGCGAGCTACAATTTGCACTTATTTTTCGATACCCACTGCGACTCTGGTGCTTGTGAGTACGGTGATTTTGAAAAAAGCCCGAGTGAGTCTCAATATGCTGAAAAAATTAACGATGTTGTTAGCCATATGCGAAAGATCGATGCTGACGTTTTTTTGCTGCAAGAGATTGAGAACCAAGCCGTATTTGATGATTTATTGCGAAGCTTAGGGGATTCCTATGTTGGTGTTTTTGGCGAAACGGGTCGTAGCGCTAGTGTTGACGTGGGAGTCATCGTGCGCGGAAAGATCTTGAAAAGCCGTATGCACAGACTAGAAAACCCCTATATTGATGCCCATATGCAGCAGCGCCTGCTAGCGCGTGAGCTCATCGAAGTGGAGCTTGAGTTAAGTCCAGAGTTTCGCGCGATTGTTTTTGCAGCCCATCTCATCTCGAAGGCGTCTGATCTTGAGGGCATACGCCGAGTAGGCGAGGCGAGGACGGTGCGCGAAGTGATGGATAGGGCGGCTGCAGAGAATCCGGGGGGGCTAATTATTTTGGGCGGTGATCTCAATGACACGCCAGAATCGGAGGCGATGCAGGAAATTATTGGCGATGGAGCGTGGGAGCTTTGTTCTGCGGACGTAGAGCCGAGTGAGAGTTTAACTTGGAAGGACGCCTATGCGCTCGATCATCTGATTTACCGCGAGGGCGAGAGCATCGTGTATAAAGCAAAGTCTACGCGACGCATCTGCAACGTAACGCCTTCAACGGGTTTGGGTCTTTCGGACCATTGCGCTATTAAGGCGGACTTTTCTCTCAAACGCTTGGCGCCAGATGTCTGAGTATTGTGCCTAAGAACGGATCAGGGGGGTAGCGCGGGATCGCCGAGAAAAAGGCGCTACAAACGCATAAACTGCGTTGGTTTGGCGCATAGCCAAAACAATGCAGTTTATAAGGCGTTTGTTGCCGAATTTTTCGAGGAAGCCCGCGCGTAGGGGGGAGCCTAGCTCCCCCCAGCAGAGAAGACATCGGTTTTTTAAGCAAATACATGGCAATATAGGCACAGTAGGTTTTGGCGCGTTGTTGACAAAACGGGCTGTGAACGTATAAAATACAAGCAGAGGGTGGCGGTTTCGCCCCGATAAGTCAATCTAGTTCCCGGATTTCCGCTTGGAGAAACGGGTGAGTCATAGCATGAAGCGTAACGCGCAAAATGTTTTAGCCAATCATAAAAAAGCCGTTCTCACTGAGACGCAGCCTAAGGAATTAACGGTTGTGAGCCTCACTGTTGGGGGGCAACGGATTTCTGTACGCACTGATAAAGACGAGGACTATTTGCAGTCGCTCGCCGTAGAAGTCAACGATTGCATTAACGAAATGAGGAGTAGTACGCCCGCGGCATCGATTGTGCAGATGCTTGCGCTTAGTACTATTCACTTTGCCGACAAGTTACATGAAGCCCACCAAAATCTCGATACCCTAAAGGCGGAGGTCTTGCATCGTGCGGATCGCATTATGAAGATGCTCGATGAGGATTTGGGGAGTCCTGACCCAAAGGATGAGTAGCCTTACCCTCTTAGTAATGCTTTGATTTTTACCCTGGCGTCGCGTTTTCGGCGCATTGGGGGGATAGCATGCTTTGCTTTGGCAAAGCGACGGGAGGTTTTATGAGCATTGTGATAGCCGCAGTCTTGGCGCTTTTGCTGGGAATTGTGGTTGGCGCTGTAGTGGGCAAAACATACGGCGTTAGGCTTCACACGCATGAAGTGGAAAAAACGGTTACGCGCGCTAGAACGAAGGCGCTCGAGATCGAGGATGCGGCGCAAAATGTGCTGAAGGAGGCGCAGCGCGCTAAAGATGAGGCGCAACGCGAGCTTGATGACGCGAAGGCGGAGGAGAAACGTATACTTGATGCGGCGCAGGCGAAGTTTGATGCGGCGTTGCAAGAAGCCGAGTTGGAGACGCAAAAGCGTGAACTTGCGCACAAAACAGAGCTTGAGAATGAGAAGAAGGAGCGCCTAGCTCAAATTACTGCGAACGAGGCGCGGCTAGTGAAGAAAGAGGAGCTACTTGATAAGCGCTCGGAGAGTTTGGATCAGCGAGAAAATGAGCTAAAGGCGGTAGAGCAAAACGTTAAGAAGGCGACCAAACAAGTTAAGAAGCGCTTAAAGCAATCGGAAGAGATGCTGGATGATGCGGCTCGCCGGCTAGAGAGCGTCGCACAGCTTTCGCGCGATGAGGCGAAGGCCATCATTATGGACGAAATGACGGACGCGGCGAAGTTAGATGCGATTAAACATATCAAGCAGATCACCGAAGAGGCGGAGGCAGAGGCCGAAAAGAATGCCAAAACCATTATGTCTGTGGCTATACAGCGTTTTGCCGGCGAGTACGTTGCAGAGCGGAGTGTGAAGGCGATTACCTTGCCATCCGACGAGGTGAAGGGGCGCATTATTGGGCGCGAAGGGCGCAATATTCGCTCTATCGAAACGGCGACAGGTGTCGATGTCATCGTCGACGACACGCCCGAGACGGTGGTGATCAGTGCCTTTGACCCGATACGGCGTGAAATTGCGGCACAAACGCTAAAACGGCTGATTGCCGATGGACGCATTCACCCAGGACGCATTGAGGAGACGGTTGCCAAGGTACGCCAAGAGGTGGAAGATCAGATCAAGGAAGCAGGTGAGCAGGCGTTCTTTGAGCTTGGGATTCAAAACGTCGACCCACAGATCTCGCGTATGGTCGGCAAACTGAAGTATCGTACGAGTTATGGGCAAAATATTTGGGTCCATTCGATTGAGGCTGCGTGGCTCTGTGGTATTATGGCGGCAGAGCTTGGGTTGGACGTAAAACTGGCGCGTCGTGTGGGTTTGCTGCACGATATCGGCAAGGCTATGGACCACGAACAAGAGGGTTCACACGCTATACTCGGGGCGGAGTTTTTACGAAAACATGGAGAGTCCGATATCGTTGTGAATGCCGTGGCCTCGCACCACGCTGAGGAGGAGCCACAGAGCGTTTACGCGCATTTAGCCGCGGCGGCCGACGCGTTGTCTGGAGCACGTCCTGGGGCGCGACGCGAAATTTTAGAGAGCTATATCAAGCGACTCGAGGATATCGAAAAGATCAGCATGTCCTTTGAAGGCGTGGAGAAGTGCTACGCCATTCAGGCGGGGCGCGAAATTCGCGTTATTGTTGAGCCCGATAAAATTAGCGACGATCAGGCTGCTGTTATTTCGCACGATATAGCGCGACGCATAGAGAACGAACTGACCTACCCAGGTCGCATTAAGGTTTGTGTTATCCGCGAGACGCGAGCTGTGGACAATGCGAGGTAGGCATAGCTTTTAGCTCTATATTTTTGTGGGGGAAGCTTAGGGCAACCGCAAAGTCTTCTATTTGGCTGTTTTTAAGTTTTTTTATAGAGGGGGAAGTTTCCCCCTACGCCGCAACCCCTCGCTGTGCGCGGGTTTGCGTCTACCCCCTCCGCGGGGACACCCCGCGACGCCCCGTCCAGTTTTTGGCGAAACACGACTTTGCGTTTGCCCTAGGGGGAAGCTACGCCGTAAGTCTTATTTTATGTGGGTTTGCGCTGTACTGACGACGGTTTGCATTCGATTGCGCAAATCTAGTCTCATCATAAACCTAGGTATTTTCTTAGCATGTCTCAAGCTCAAGCTCGCTAGACTTGCACATGCTCACTGCGAAACTGCACTACCAGCTCGCAAGAAACTAAGTTTTGCTCGTTTCGGCGCTCTTTACTTGCGACTTCCTCGCTTTGTAGGGGGATGATTCTTGTTAGCTTAGGTTGAGTTTGCACTAGATATTTGGTTTATACGCAAACAAAACCGAAAGCTTCAAGCAGCATCTCTTCGTCGAGTTTTAGGTGATGCGCTAACTCAATGAGATAGGCTCGCAGGTACCGCGATTCTAGGTCTGCGAAATCGCAACTTTCTATGCTTTCAAGGGCGCGCTTGGGGATACGCGTTTGCAGGGCAAGTACTTGTATCGAAAGCTCCATAGCCTCGCGCGCGTCCTTAATAATTTGTCCTGCCTCTGGCGGGCAGTCCTCTGCTGACCACGGGTGTACGGCTCGGAACGAGCCGCTTAGCCTTCGTGGCGTTAAGCTCTCCGCGTCGCCATCGCTGCTTACACGCAAATTGGGCAGACTTAGCGCTGTTTTTTCTTCATCGACTTGCGTGGCAAAACGATGTGCCAACTCAAGATTTTGTATAATTTCGGCGATTCTGTCTTTGTGCATGATCGCCGAAATTAAGCCATTTTCACGACGGTAGCCTTCCCAAAGTTTGCGATATGCGATGCGTACATCGTCGGCTTTGGCGGCGAGTAGAAACTCGCGCGCTGCAGTGCTTATGTTGAGTGTGGGCAAACATCTTGTAGGGATATTTGGGCTCTCGCAAGCTTCGATTACTTGCTTTGTGATGTGGTTCAGATCGTTAATAACCGCTTCCTCGCGTGGAAATTGCGAGCTTGGCGCAATGCGACGCGCGAAAAACCAGCGTTTTTCCTCGTGGGCGAGGCTTCCTAAGAAGCGCGGCGTAATACCGAGCAACATGCCCCAGGCGTGGCACAGCGCTTCGCATTGCTGGTTCTCGGAGCTTTCACGGCGCTGGTTAAGGATGAAACCGACTTTTATAGAACACATCGCATGGGCAAAATCGTCCTGCAGTTCTTGGGGTAAGCTTTTGTAGATCTGCAAAAAGTCCCATGAATCCTTTACGGGATCGAGCAGCGGCATGATCCCGCGCAGCTGCTGCTCATGCATAAGCGCGTAGAAAGCACACAAGCGCAAACACTGTGTAGCGGCAAAAAGCGAGGCGGGCTCTGCGTTTGAGATCAAAACAGGGAGATCGCAAGAGAGTAGTACCTGCGCCTCGCGTTTTGTGAGAGAGGAAGCGAGATCAACGATAACAAAATCGTATTCGCCCTCGGCTCTTAGAGCCGCAAAACTCGCCGTGATATCCTCATCCTTAGGGTTGGTGAGGAGTAGATCGAGTTTGGGTATAGGCGTCGCAACGGCCGTGAACTCCGTTGATGTTTGAACACTTTGCAACGGCATCTCAAGCAATATTGCGAGCCCCTGCTTGTAAGGCTCTATTTCAACGAGCAAAACTCGAAGATCGCGTTGAGCCAAGCTGCGCCCTAAGTCGATAGCTAGACTACTTTTGCCCACGCCGCCCTTGGGGCCCGCAATCGCGATGATCTTTGTTGGTCTCTTAGCTTGATGCACAAAAATACCCGTCAGTGTTTTCTCCCCCTAGTCTGTGATCTACATTTTATATGCGGTGATGACAAGGCAAAAGGGTAATTTGCTGCGATCCGTTTTGGAGATGCGGAGAGCGGAGCTGTATAACTTTAAAGTTTATCTGTTTTTCCCCTGCTTTAGCTAGCTTCCTCTAGGGCAAGCGCAAAGTCAAATATTTGGCTGTTTTTAAGTTTTTATTTTGCTGGGGGAAGTCTCCCCCTACGCGCAAGCTTCCCTTAAAATTCGATAAGTTCCGCCTTATTTTGTGCGACGTTTAAGCTAACCGCTTAACCGTCGCACAAAATGCGTCACTTATCGAATTTTTTGGGTGATCTTGCGCTACCCCCTTGTAAGTAATCCATTGCTATGTTTAGCTAGCATAGCACGAAGTGCGGTGAGCGTTTCTACCCCCTTGGGCTAAAAGCCTGTCATGGAGATCACCCCCCGCACTTCAACCT
>Ga0265293_10006155_pt1 | contig 19401 bp, 22 predicted proteins | sample Munlanlewell138R_FD_192505 | JGI IMG/M metagenome (GOLD analysis project Ga0265293, IMG submission 192505) | Leachate microbial communities from a municipal landfill in Southern Ontario, Canada - Leachate well 138R | ecosystem: Engineered > Solid waste > Landfill > Unclassified | place: Canada... | reverse complement strand
CATGAGAGAGTACCGAGGGCTATATTAGATAAATACTTCTCTGAGCATAAATCAAAGATAACAGTTCTTGTACCCTCATATGATGAAGAGCCAAAGGTAATTAGAAAAACTTTACTCTCTGCAATACTACAAGAGTATCCAGAGATGAGAGTTGTTCTTTTAATTGATGATAATCCTAATACTACAGATCTCGCTAAGTTAGAGAAACTAAATAGGACGTATGCTGTAATTGATGAAATACAAAATCTAATCTCTAAGCCATATAAGAGGTTTCAAAGAGTACTGGACGAATTCGAAAGAAGAGAGAACAAGAGTAATATTCCATCGATAAAATCTGTAAGGATCTTAATTAAGAACTTCCAATGGGCATCTAATTGGTTTTTTGATTTAGCAGATAACGAAGAGATAGAAGATCATGTAGATGTATTCTTTGCAGAGGAGGTATTAAGAGGATTAGGAAACGATTTACTACTCATAGCAGATGCACTACAGATGTCTCTTGATACAGGTGCAATATTAACGAAAGAAAGAGTAAGACAGTTACATCTACAATTAGTATGGATATTCCAAGGAGAGGTTACTCACTTTGAGAGAAAGAGATATGCTTCCCTCTCCCATGAAGCAAACAAAGCAATGAACCTAAACTCATATATAGGTTTAATGGGAGGGATATATAGATCCTGAATCTAAAAGAGTTACTACATATCAAAAGAAGGATTCGATTAAAATAGAAAATATAATTCCTTGGATAATCAAATTAACAAAAGATAAGGGTGGAAGTATTGTTGTCTTTAATACTTCTAGTTATGAGAATGTACCTGAGATTGCAGCACAGCTTAGATTTAAAAAGTAATTGAAAAGCTTTTATAACTATGTAAAAATATATAATATAAGTTTTAAATATATATAAATGGAAGAAGAGATACAAAAAGAAACAGAGATAAAGAGAACAGAGGAGAATACTGAGATAGTAGAGCAACCAAAGAAAAAAGGAAATGGTTGTTTAATAGCACTATTAGTTTTCTTCATAATAATAATCCTTATTGTAGTTGGAGGATACTTAGGATATAAAAAGATTGTGAATGGTTTTTCTACTCAAAATGATTTGGGTGTTGCATACAGTATGCAAGATTTACAAGAGAGCTTTGATGAAGCTGGCTTTACAGGAAATATGTGTATAGAGTGTAGTGATCCAATATATAGCGAACCACATGAGATAGATGTTACATTCAGTAACTCACAAGCTACTGCATGGTTAAACTATACAAATCATGATTTTGGTTCTCAGTATGGTGAGCTAAAAGATATTCAGGTTCGATTTACTGATGACATGGCAGAGCTTTCTGCTATGTTTACATATCAAGGTAAAACATATCCTGTATATTTAGCAGGTACAGTAGAGAAAGCAACTGATAAGAGTGTACAAGGTCAATTAGAGACACTTAAGGTAAGTGGAGTATCACTTCCTTCATATGTAGCTCCAATAGTGGAGAAGGTACTCTTAGGATTTACTAATGATAAGTTAGCCGATATGGATGATAACCTAAGGATAGATACTCTTGAGATATCAAATGGAGAGTTACACTTTGCAGGTCTCGCTCCAAGTAAAATAGAAGAGTAAGTTCCTTTAATTTACTACTCCATTTTTGGTAAAGGATCTCTTCTTGAACTTGGTTCAAAAGTTTCTTTAACATTAATTACTCTTTCTTTGAAAAGAGGATACTCTTTATTTCTCTTATAATAGATCCAGTTGTTATGTCCAATACCCTCTGTTTCTGAATATCCCCACTTATTTACTTCCCCACCAAAGGGGTCATTCTCATAGAACCATGAATTCTCATCACCCGGCTTTATTATATCTTTTTGATTAATCCTAGGAGTTGAAAACATAACAGAGATCTTCTTTCCATTCTCTTGCAATCTCTTTATTTCTTTCTTTAGAATTCCCCATGAATCACCATCTAAGTTAATACAACCAGAGGAAAGATTTGGAAGCTCAACAGGTCTTCCCCTTGTATTAGCAATCTCTAAGGCTGGCTCTCTTAGCAAAATCTCTTGATCTCCTGTATTTCTTGGAACTTCGTGTAATGTATATGGACTAAATTTGTTTGATAATATCTTAGAGTTATTCCTTCCAAAGTAAATCTGTCTTAATAAACAGATATCAGTATGAGTCTGTGCACCTAAACCCCCAAAGTTAGCTAAAACCTCTGTTTGAGCCAATTCTGAAATAAGAGGAGGAGTATATGTAGTTCTCCTTATTCCCTCTTTATCAATATGGCAACCTGATCCACTATCATAGATAGTAGAGGGATTTGAATCACTCATCTTCTCCCAATACTCATTTGAGAGATACTTATTCCTCTTTAACTTTCTACCTACAACTGTAAACATCTCTTCTCTCTCACCTATCTTCTGTTTTTTAGCACCATCCTCCGTTATTTCCCACATACTTAACCTTCCATCATTAATATTTATACTAATCACATTGTCATATCCTAACTTACTAAATAGCTCTGTATCAGGAGTTACAACTCCATGCTCAAGGTCAAATCTTCTACTTGCCTCTACGGCATCAAACATTAATACTTTTAATTCTTTGTTACTTGATAACTTTGGTTCAATACTTTTCTTTCTATACAAACTAGCAAATTGAGAAAAGCCATGACCGTACTCAGGTCCATTCGACATATAACCAGAAAATTCTGCAAACCTAGGCTTCTTATCCGAATCTAAACCAATGAAAACTGTAGTATGAGTATATGTATCATATCCATGGTGACCCTCTGGTTCAGGAAGATACATAACAGTACCAGGAGGAACCTGTTGCCACAACTCTCTGTCTGTCAACATCTTTTTTAAAGGAACCTCAGCAATTAAATCTCCTCCTAAACTCTTATTTAACTCATGAAGATACTGAGCTTGCTTAACAGTTGTTGCCTCTGGCATAGGCTCAGTAGAATCTGCTTTATAAAGACCTGGATCTGTATCATCTCTGCTAACCTCAAATCCTAAATGCCTCATATACTCTCCAACAAAGCCACTACAGTGAAGCTTTGCACTATCCCATGTATACGGCTGTTTATTAAACTCTTTAACGGCTGCAACCACTGCACCTAGAGCAGTTATCTCATCAGGCCCTGATTCTAAGAAAGTAATATCTCTTGGATCTGTAGACTCACTAGCTACTATTTTTTTAGGGGTAGTCAAAGCAATGACTGTTCCGGCCAATGTTGCACCAGCCAACTTCAGAAATTCTCTCCTATTAATACCTTCTTCATTACTACTGTTAGAATACTTAGCTTCTTCTTGAGCACTATTCTTCTCTATATTAGGCATCGTACTATTATAAAAATTTTATTATCTTAACTCACTCGAATATATTTTTATTATATCATCAATACTACTTGATTTTCACTATCTATCCTCTAAACTACAATTGAAATATTTTTACTCTACTGTATACATCCTCTCTGCAAATACAGATTCTAAATCTTCATTTGCATAGTTATATATGGTTAATGTCAATTTTACCCTTAACTCTCCTCTTGCCTCTATAAAGGTAGAAGTAAATCCACATACATCTTTAGGTTCTAATCCTAATACTCCGGTACTCTCCATCTCTTTATACAGGACCTCTTGAGTACTTCCTTTTAAGAAAAACTCCCATTTACACTTAACTAATGCACTCCTGTATTTACTATTACCCTCTATATGTGCATTATACATTCTTGCTTGTCCTTTCTCAAATGTCTCTTCTTCTGGAGATATTATTGTGAGCTTTAAATCATGTACTACCTCTTTCTCATTTTCATCTTCACTTTGCTGTTCATCTTGATTCACAGAAACAGTATCATTATTAATATCACTGCTTTTCTTTCTACTTGCTCTATCATTAAAGAAAAAGAATAAAGCAACAAGAAGGAGTAGGGAGATAAGAAGAATTAATAGGTATTTATTATTTTTCACAAAGTAGTAAAAAAGATTAGGTTATAGATTCTGTAATTATCTCTTGCTAACATTCAACTGAATAGTATAACCGTATCAACCATTCCTCTAATTTCCCTCTATACTTAGAAAATGGTATAATAACAATATAATCTTCCGATCAATATAGATATGAAAAAGCACTCAATCCTCGCGGTAGGTATTAATAGTACGCCTGAAGAGAAAATAAAAATACAGAAGAAGTTAAAGATGGAGAATATCACCTTAGATACTGCCTCTATTAAAGACCTACTCGTTAGAATCATAGATGAGAAAGTAACAGTAGCACTAGGAGGAAGAGATCTTAAAAAATATGACTATGTACTCATCCAATCAGGATGGACTACAACACATATGGCATACTTACTACATCTTTACTTAAAGTCTCAAAATATTGCACATAACAAAACTAATATACATAGTACAAAACTTTCTGATATATTCTTTCTTGCTTCAAGTGGAGTAGCAGTACCTAACACTTTCTTTCATAACGGATTGAGAATAGATGATAATAGTATGATTAACATAGAGGAGATATGTAGATTACCATGTATATATAAAACATTACTTGGATCACTAGGCTCACGTGTTCATTTAATAGATACTTTGGAGGATATAGAGAAAACAGTAAGAAAGAATGGTAAGTATAATAAATATATATTTCAGGAATTCATACCAAATGATTTTGATTACAGAGTCGTAGTTGCAAATGAGCAGGCATCTTCTGTATGTATAAGAACTAGAGTTAATGATAAGTATAGAAATAATGTTTCATTAGGAGCTACAGAAGAATTTATAAGCATACAGGATACCCCTATTGAGGTTATTAATATGGCTATAGAGGCTTCTAAAGCTTTAAAGTTAAACTGGGCAGGAGTAGATATAGTGACTGATAATTTAACAAATAGAAACTATGTCCTAGAGGTTAATAGAAGACCTGGATTAACAGAAGAATCAACAGAGGTAGGTGCTTTGTACAGATATCTAAAAGAGCTAACCTAATTATAGCTATGTCCCTATAGCTATAAACTCTTTCCAATTCATATTCCAGTTATGTATAATGCTCTAGAGGCTAATTTATAACTACCAGAGCAATTACTCAATCACATGAGAACCCTTCTTTAACTACAACCTATACTGAACTTCCTCAAGACGCTATTACTTCTGCAGATGAATTTTATAGCTACCTAGAAGATACTCTTCTTTTAGAAAACTCTCCTTCAGAGATTCCTCTTTTAAAAGTATCTAATGTTAAAGATCATGTAGAGAACCTCTCTGAAGGAATATATACTGTAGACAATTTCTTGCCCTCAACTCAATTAGCATTAATGCAATTTCTGTATATACAGAATACCCCTGTTATCCTTGGTTTAGAGCAAGATTCTTACTACTACAAATCATACAGCTGTAACTCTCCAATATGCTTTGAAGAGAGAGTTAATCTTTGGAAACATGTATTACCTTCAGGTAGTGTAATATTCCCAGTTCCAGAGCTAACCTTTAGTTATGATGCTCTCTCTCAACAGGTAGGGGTGTATAGGAATCCTAAGATCTTTCACCTTGCATTAGAGGATGGTAATAGAGAGCAACAGAGATCTGTAAAGAAGAGAGCGTGTAGGGGTAAGTACTTAACCTTTATACCACTGAAAGAGTCCCGTCAATAGAACGTTTTCTATCTATTTAAGAAATAATCAAATATATGTTGACAAGGGTCTAGTACAATGCTAATATATAGGTACTTAATTACTCGGTAGTAATTAATAGAAAGAAGAGGCAGAAATCTAACCAATTTCAACTATTTATTTAGTAAGTGCTTCTTCTTTTGCTTTGTATAGACCTTTTCCTTATTAACAAAGATCATCTATTATCTCTATACCGTTATCCTCTAATAGTTGAGCTAATACTCCTTTACCCTCTATTAATTCTCCATCAAAAGCACCATCATATACCTCACTAAAACCACATGATGGACTTCTGTCTTGAAGTATTGCATGAGTAATATTAAACTCCTTACAGAAATCTAATACTAAGTATGCACCATTAAGAAACTCTTCAGTAAGATCCTCACCGCTCTTAGCCAAGACTTTAGCTTTTCCATCTAATACATCCTTAGCTGTATACCCTCTCTCTATCTCACTTGGCTCTCTTGGAGTAGATAAGCCTCCTAGCTGCTCTGCACAGAGTGGATAGAACTCAATTCTGTTCTCTCTTAGATATTCTATTAAAGTCTCATTTCTTTTATTTTTAGCATCATATCTAGTATTAAAACCTAGCATACATGCACTTACTAATATTTTCATACTTAATGTGTATTAAAACATCTATCACCACAATCTCCTGGACCATTAACAATGTAACATTTCTCATTTACATCACTAGGACCAAAGAGGGAGTATATATCAACACCAGGATACTCTTTATGAATAGCATCTATACCCTCCCTTGCTGCATGTAAACAGCAAATGATTGTATTTTTTGGATCTATATATTTAGATATTACATCTAAGGATGCGAGTAGGGAAACACCACTTGCAAGAGCAGGGTCTGTTAATATTACAAACTTTCCTTTTAGATCTTGAATACCTCTATTGTAATCACTATCTGCTTTCATATTACCCTTTACTCCCTTTCTCCATGCACTAACAAAAGCTATACTAGATTTAGGGAAAGCATCTCCCATACCTAGGGCCATTGTAGTTCCGGCCCTAAGTATATTTACTATCCCTATTTTAGAATCATCAATTACTTCTGTAGTTAAAGACCCCAGAGGAGTTTTTACACTCCTCTTTTTACTAGGAAGTATTCCCATCCCAGAGATCTCTATACCCATATACAATCCTAGGCGTTGAGTATACTCTCTGTATTCATATGACTCTACCTCTATTTCATGTAACTTAAGTCCAATATCTTGAAGAAGTGGATTGTTTAGTATGGTAAATTTCTTCATATTTATTGTACTGCTTTCTCCCAAATACTTAATGTATATATCTTACTCATATCTATATCCTTTACCTCACTTATATACTCTGTAGCGATATCTACAGTCTGTGCAAGCTTATCAGTGTTGATAAAGAAAAGACCCTCTGTAGTACCATCATCTGCTTGATACAGCTTTGCTGTTTCCTTTGCCATCGTTATCTGATGATCTCTTGCAGTTACATCATTCTGTGTAAAGTCTAATCCCATTAAATCTACAGCTTCCTGTGGGTTTGCAATTGCATACTCCCATCCTTTAATTGTAGCTCTCATGAATCTTACTAAGAGATCTTCATTGTTATCTAGAAAATCTCTTTGTACAAACAGAGCATCTTGAAGCATACCTGCACCTTCCTCTTCCATATCAAATACTACAAAATCATCTTCACTGTATCCTGCTTCTATAGGGAGCCAGTACTCGTTATAGATTGTTGCAGATGCTAAATCAATCTCCTTATTAAGTAATTGATTCATATCAAAGTTTTGATTAACCAAAACAACATCTCTATCCTTGTCCAACCCTTGCATCTCGATAAAGGCATATGGTTCTAGCTCATTTCCACCTAACCATGTACCAATCTTCTTACCGGCTATATCCTCTGGCTTCTCTATACCGCTACTTTTAAGTGCCATTAATCTCAAAGCAGATCTCTGTACACCCTGTCCGATATTAACTAAATCCTCTCCTTGAGATATTGCAGGCAATACATTACCTGTCCACGCTACAGCAACCTGTGCATCTCCTGCGATTAGTACATCAACAGGGTTAATTCCTACTCCTCCTGGTAGTATTTCTAAATCTATATTCTCATCCTCATAGTAGCCTAACTCCTTAGCTACTAGAAAGCCCATAAATTGGGCCTGTTCAACCCATTTTAACTGTAGGGTTAAAGAATCCATCTGTTTCTTACTCTCATCCTTATTTAATACCTGAGTAAACAGATAGTAGGCTCCAATAGCGATGAGTATTACTATGACTACTCCTACTATTAGCCCTTGGGAAGATTTCTGTGTATTTTCTTCCATATGTAAATATAAATAAAATTTAAATATTTCAAACCTACCTCTAACTCTCCTGCCAAGGTACTAGTTTTTTTTGCAAAAACTCAACAGTAAAGTAGAAGATAGTTCCGAAAACAGCAATAAAGAATATACCTGCCCATACCAACTCTAAGTTGTATAGACCTTTTTTAGACAGAATAAAGATACCAATACCACCGTATCCACCAAAGAATTCAGATGTAACCGCTGTAAATATTGCCGTAATACAACTCACCTTTACTATGTTAGTTAATGCAGGTAATGATTTAGGAAGTAGTACTTTAAACAGGATATCTTTAGGCTTAGCAGAGTAAGAAAGAAGTAAATCTTTATGACCTTGATCTATACTTGTAAGCTGAGAGAGAGTAGTGATAAAGACGGGGAAGAATACAATCAATGAAACTAACAGTATCTTCTGGTCTCTATTGGTTCCCATTATTCCACCTATAATTGCAGTTAGGGCAATTAGAGGTATAGCATTGATAAGTACAGAGGTGGTTACAAAACCCTTAGATAATTTCTCATTTCTATACATTATCACTGCACAAAGTATTCCCATTAAAGAACCTATAAACCATCCAGGTATAATCTCTGATACTGTATAAAGCATCTCTTTACTAAGAATATCAAAATCTCTAATACAGGTAGCTAATATCTCAGAGGGTTTAATAAGTACAATTCTAGATACATGAAATATATTTAGAAATATCTCCCAAAGGATGATAAAGAGAATAAGGCTGCTTACTGATAACAGCACATATTTATATGTTTTAAATACTCGCTTCATTTAAGTATTCCCTAATCTCTTTTATATATTTAAAATACTTAGAACTATTTTGCACTTTACTTCTTGGATACTCTAAATCTATATTTACAATCTTATGTATTGTAGATGGCTTATTTCTTAATATGATTACCTTTTGAGAAAGATATACTGCCTCTTCAATACTGTGTGTTACAAAAAGAATAGTCTTTTTAGTCTTCTTCCATATATTAATAATCTCATTGTTCATCTTTCGTCTATTAATCTCATCTAAGGCTGCAAAGGGCTCATCCATTAACAGTAGATCTGGATTGTATGCAAGAGCCCTCCCTATAGATACCTTCTGTTGCATACCTCCTGAGAGCTCGCTAGGTCTATATTTCTCATACCCTTGCAAATCTAAAAGCTTTAGTAAATCACTTACCTTCTTCTCAATACTTCCCTTACTGTATCCCATTATCTCTAAAGGTAATTGCATATTCCCACTTACAGTCCTCCATTCAAGAAGAGTAGGCTTTTGAAGCACTAACCCTATCTCTCTATCCTTAGATGCTGTTTCTGGTTTCTTTCCATTCACCCTTATCTTCCCCTCAGCCTTACATGTATCTTTTGTAGGTAGCCCACTGATTAATCTAAAGAGAGTAGATTTACCACATCCAGATGGCCCGATAATGGAAACAAAAGATCCACTGCTTACTGTAAAATTAATATTTTCTAGCACCTTTAGATGCTTCCCATTACCATCAAAAAGTGCACTTAAACTATCTATATGTATTGCTTTAGAATTCTCCATATTTATATTTAGTTGTAATATATTTTTCTAAGTAAGAAAGAGCTTTAAAAAAGAGTAACGATATTATCGATATTAAAATAACGCTAACCCATACACGAGGAATCATCTGATTGTTAAAAGAGTTGTATATATCCTTACCAATACCCTCCTTAACAGAGAGAGGTAGCTCTGCAATTATGGTGGCCACTATACTAGCAGTACACACTATCTTCATTACAGAAAGTAGGGTAGGTACAAGAGAGGGAAGTACTAAATATTTAAATGTAATATATTTCTTAGTTGTATATGTATGTAGTAGCTGACTGTAATTCTCTGGGATATTTAATACTGTATTTCTCACTGCAATAGCTATGGGGAAGATAATGAAGAGGACGATGATAAAGATCTTAGTACTGTATCCATATCCTAAAATAGCGGCTACTACTGGAGCTAGAGCAGGTACAGGTACTAACTGGGTAAGAAAGAGGAATGGGAATAGGATTGCATATATACCTCTTTTTAAGGAAAGAATAATACCAAGGATAGAGCCTAGTACTAATGCTATACTAAATCCAAAGAGAGCATCTCTAAAGCTGTATAGAGATTTAGTTAATACTGTTTGATATCTACTAGAGTGTACTGTGAGAAATTCTCTTTGAAAGAAGTGATACAAATCTGACGGTTTAGGCAGTATTCTTTTAGGTATATTAAAGTGCTCTATTACTATTTCCCAAATCACTATTACAAGTATAACGATTAGGACTGTAATAAAAGTACGCAAAAAAAAAGACCTATTAGGTCTTTTATACATAAAATCAGTATTGAGTGCTTTCTTTAGTTTCTGGTTTTTTCTTAGCGTCATACTAAGAGTAAAATATACAAGAGATTTTAGGATGTGTCAAATTTATAAAATAATGTTTAAAAATATCCCATACCTACAACAAATCTCTCCATTGAAATAAATATTGGTTTAATTTGAATTCTAATATATACTAAATATATATAAACATACATATTGCCCATAAGATGTTTCTTTCGAATAAAACAGTAAAAGAGTATATAGAGAGTGGAAAGATAACCGTAGTAGGAGAGATTAATATTGAAACTACTGGACTAAGTTTACACCTTGGTAATGAGCTTCTAATACCCAAACCTAATCAAATATTTGATACACAGAAGGGTATTACACCACAGTATGATAAATATGATCTTACTCAATCTCCATATATACTTAAACCTAATGATTTTGTATTAGGTGTATCTAAACAGAGTATTAAAACAGATAGTGATGTAATTACTCTTTTAGATGGTAGAAGCACATATGCAAGAGTAGGTATGACTGTACATCTTAGCGCCATGGTACTAGACGGCTTACCATTTAATGGTGAGAACTCTGTGTTAGAGATAAAGAATTTAGGTAACTGTGATATCGTACTTCATCAGAATGAAAAAATAGGGACATATCTCTTTGCGCAATTAAGTACAGCAATAGATGGTGAGAAAGATAGTACATACAGTAACCAAACAGAGGTTACTCCTCCAATGATATAGTATAGTTGTAAACCTCTTCCATTTCATATCTATTTAATGTAGAATATAAATGTAGATTAGAGAAAGTTCGAATTTTCATTATTGAATTTCAATGTTTATCTATTTACAGTATTAATTTTTTTATTTTTATTTAAATGGATAACGCAAAGTTATTTGTAGGTGGTCTTTCATGGAATTTAAAAGATGAAGATCTAAAAGCAAAGTTTGCTGAAGTCGGAGAAGTAGTCGAGGCTGTCATAATTATGGACAGAATGACTGGAAAATCTAAAGGCTTTGGTTTCGTAACAATGGGGTCTGTAGAAGATGCTGAGAAAGCAGTTGCAGAACTCAATGGTGTAGAAATGGATGGTAGAACCATCACAGTAAACGAGGCAAAACCTCAGAAACCAAGATTCTAATTATTAATTAGATCTAAAAGTAAGAAGACCTCGAAAGAGGTCTTCTTTTTTATCAATCACTCCTTAATCTCTTTAGTGATGATGCTCTTCCTCTGCTTTCATAGCTTCCTCCTTAGTTACATGCTCTGTATTTTCAGGATGATTAGCAGGAGAGTATATTGTATAAAGTTTAAGATCCTCTGTATCAGATGTATTTGTAACATTATGCTGTACACCTGCAGGAACAATAATTACCATATCATCTTTAACCATATGCTCCTCACCATTCATAAATACCTTACCCTCTCCCTGTTCAATTCTAAAGAATTGGTCTACATGGTCGTGTACCTCTCCTCCAATATCTTCTCCAGGTTTAAGGGACATTACAACAAGCTGCATATATGTTCCAGTATAAAGGACCTTTCTAAAACTACTGTTCTCCTTTGTTCTTTCTTCTATATTATCTACATAACCCATATTTAAATGATTAACAATTTATATATATCTATATGATACTACAACCCATACTTTATGTTTAATATTTTCAACACTCGTTTATCTATATCCTTCTCTTTAATAACTCCATCTCTTACAGCTTGTAATACTGCACTGTACGCCTCTGCTTGCTCTTCAGGAGTACCTGTATAGATGAGTAGGTCATTACCAACCATTACCGCCTTTACAGCTGCTTCTTTAACACTGTATCTATCATGAATAGATTTCATCTGCATATCATCTGTAATTATCAATCCATTAAATTGAAGCTCATTCCTTAGTAAGTCATTTACAAAATATTTAGATACAGAGGCAGGACTATCTGGATCGATATTAGGAAAGAGTATATGCCCTAGCATGACAGCATCAGCGTCTCCCAGTGCTTCTTTAAATTCATAAATATACTCATCTAGCATATCTGCAGTAATATTCACACTATCTAATTCTGAGTGAGAATCTTGTGTATCATTACTATGTCCTGGAAAATGCTTAACACATGCTACAATACCAGCATCTTTATACCCCTTTAACATAGCTTTCGCTAACTCTGCTCCCTGCTGTTTATCACCTTTAAATATCCTAGTAAACAGAAAAGACTGTTCATTTGTAACATGGTCTAGTACAGGAGAGAAGTTCATATTTATACCAAACTCTTTTAACTGCTTACCTCTACTTTTGGCAATATCGTATGCTTGCTTAGTATTCTCTATTTCATATTGAGAGATATTGTACGTATCCTCAAACCATATTCTAGACACCTGTCCTCCCTCCTGATCTACAGAAATAAAGAGAGGGTATTTAGACATATTTTGAAGAGTAGATGTTAATGTTTTTAACTGTTCCTCTCCATCAATATTGTATCCTAACAGTATTACACCTCCAATATATCTATCCTTAATCATTTTAGTAATGTAGTAGTCTGGTTCTTTACCCCAGAAGCCTAAGATGAATAGCTGACCAACTTTCTCTTCTAAAGTCATAGATTGTAATATCTCTTCTGTATTTACCCTGTTTCTATCTATATATTCTGTAAACCCTTTAAAAAACAGAGTACAAAACATTAAAAATACAATTAACAGAAGTATTTTATTTATAGCTCTTTTCAATACCTTTTTAAAAAATATCTTAGGTAGAAACCAAGCAGTATTTCTAATATATTTCTCTTTACAATATTATTATACTGCATCCTAAATATTAGTAAATTACCTTAAAAACCCTAGAGCCTATAGAGAGGTAGACTTCTATTCATTTCTATTTATTTAATGATAATAAATCTAATATTACATTCTAATTAATAATATCCCTTAATAATTTTCTTGTAAATACTGTTGACAAACAGTATTCCTACATGTATGTTTTAGTTACTAGGATATTCGAATCCTAATAGTTGGTCTTAGAGACAGCTGTATTGGTTAAGATCCAAACGTCTTTTTCAATACTACTATGGATGAGAATTATTCTGTTAGTAGCTTCGGTTGCTAACGCTTAGGTAGTTGGTTGGTGTAAAAGCTAATCTTTATATCTACTTAGGTTAACTCTTGTGTTGAGATGCACAGGTTCCTAGTATTGAACAGTCCAGTTTGGTGTACTGTTCTTTTTTTTTATACCTCAAACAGCTTTCTAATACTCCTTACCTTTGCAGTAGCTAATTCTAGTACTGAGACTGTATCTACAAATACATTACCATTGTAATCATCTTCCTCTTGTAGCTTTACTACATGAATATCAAAATATTCCTGTATATGTCCTAGAAGTGACAGCTCCATCTTCCTTATCTCTTTTAATTTCTCCTCTGTAGGCTCCAATATTAAGGGTATTAACTCTTTTAGAAGTTCTAAATATTCTGTATTAATACTACTTAATTGCTCTATACATACATCCTTATTAGAAAAGTTTAACTCATGTACTCTTGTAAAAATATCAGAAAGATCCTCACCTAAATCTCCTATCTGTTCAATTGTGTTAGAGATTTTTACTAAAAGAACACTACTATGTGCATCTACAATAGAGAGTTTGTTTTTTGCTAACTTTACAATAGCTTTAGTTATTTGATCATCAAGATAGTCATTTAAAGATTCAAGCTTCTGTATTTTCATTAACGATTGTTTAGTAGGATTGTAATATATACCAATAGCTTCTTGATATATCTGTGCTGTATTCTCTATAGAGTATACGATTTCTCTTTTAATATTATGTATCTGGTTTTGAGGAGATTGACTCTCATCACTTAGGTATTTAGGTCTAAAAAGTACCTCCTGTTCATCACCCGGAAGAAGCTTAATTATTAACTTCTCAAAAGGAGAAAGAAGTATTAAAAATATTCCTGCATTTATTACATTAAACATAACATGGGCTAGTGCTGCCTGCTTAGCAACTCCATCTATAATTGAGGAGAGTACAAATATGAATGGTGAAAGAAGAAGTAAAAAGAGAGTAGTACCTAAAAGATTAAACATTACATTTGCTAGACCAGCCCTTTTAGCATGTAAAGAGAGTCTAGAAGATGCGATATATGCAGTAATACTTGAACCAAGATTAGCTCCTAAGATCATAGAAATAGCTACCTCAATTGGTATTAATCCCTGCATAGCAAGAATAACTATAATACCTGAAGTAACAGAGCTAGAATGAATGATAGCGGTAAATAGAGCACTAAAAGAGAATGCTATAAACGGATTAGAAAGATTTGCAAAGATCTCTACTACCTGTGGGCTATCACTTAAAGGTGCAATAGTAGAGGAGAGTAGGTTTAAGGTAAAAAGGATAAAGCCAAGGAAGAATATCGGTTTACCAATTAGCTTAAATTTCTTACCTGCTAATTTAATAATAGTACCTACAATAATAAGGACAGGAGCTAGCATAGTAGAGCTAACCAGTGCTAACTGTGCTGTAATAGTAGTTCCAATATTTGCACCAAAGAGTATACCTAGGCTATTTCTAAATGATATTACTCCTGTATTAACAAGCATTACCGCTATAACAGAAACTGCTGTACTAGACTGAATAAGTGCAGTAGATAGAGCACCTACAAGAGTACCCATAAATCTATTTCTAGACATCTTAGCAATTAACTCTCTGAACCTTTCAGATGCTAAAGCTTGAAACTCTTGGCTTAGATTCTCAATAGCGTAAAGAAAAAGAATTAAGGCAGAAACAATACCGAGGAAAATTTTAATATATATTGGATCAATATCAAACATATCTTCTACAATTTATCATATCCATGCAAAAGCTCCAACTGTATACAGCTGAAGAAGAAATATAGTAGGTTACTCTGCATCTATAGGACCACCATGATCTCCACTAATTACAATACCATTAGGACCAAAGGCTCCTGCATCAATCATCTCTTGGAATTGTGCTACTGTTAATGCCTCTGGATCAAAATTCTCAGGATCATACCCTAATGCAAGTAATATCTCCTTTATTCTAAAATCCAAATACTCTCCTCTCTCTTTTTTTTCTATATCTTTTATTTCTCCCATCCCATATTATAATACTTCTATCTAGAAAAGACCACAGCAACAGCTTTTGCGCACCCTTTCTAAATGCTCCCTATAAAGATGCACAGATGGTATTCCACTCCTTTCAATACTCTCTCTCTGTCTTTTCTTTCTTGCTTTAGTTTTCCTCTCCTTGTTGTTGTAAGCTTTACCATTCTCTTTCATCATAGTGATCTCCACTATCTTCCCATTACCTGTTTTAGGATTATAAACAAAAAAATCCGGGATACAATCTATATCCTGCGTACAATCAATATCCATGATTAACGGCTCTCTAAATACAACTAAGCCTCTTGATTGGAGTAAGAATACAAATTCTCTCTCACAGCTATTCATTTCAAAGAGATCTATATCCATAGGTGAGTCTAGATACATATTTGGGTATCTTTCTAAAAGCTCTTCTTGTATATCATAATATTGATCTTGTTCTCGCTCTGACATATATTTCTTAGTTCAAGTTCTAGATATAAAAATATAGCATAGAAAAAAATATTTAACTAGAAAGCATACCCTCCCCCGTGGTACAATCCACCTATGTCAAAAACAGTGTATTTAGATAATTCAGCGACTACAAAGATACATCCAGAGGTAGTAGAAAGTATGATGCCATACCTAACACAGCTGTATGGAAATGCTTCAAGCATATATAGGATTGGGAGAGAGAGTAGAAAGGCAGTAGATAGTGCTAGAGATCTTGTGGCTAAAGCTTTAGGTGCGACATCAAGTGAAATCTTCTTTACTAGTGGTGGTACAGAGGCAGATAACTGGGCAATAAAAGGGATTGCATTTGCAAATGAAAAGAAAGGTAAGCATATTATCACTACAAACATAGAGCATCACGCTGTACTGCATACATGCCAATATCTTGAAAAAATAGGCTTCGAAGTAACATACCTGCCTGTAAAAGAGAATGGAATAGTTGATGTGAAGGATTTAGAGAGTGCAATTAGAAAAGATACCATATTAATATCCGTAATGTTTGCTAACAATGAAATAGGAACTATCCAACCTATTAAGGAAATAGGGGAGATAGCTAAGGAGAAAGGAATATACTTTCATACAGATGCTGTACAAGCTATTGGCAACATTCCCATTGATGTTAATACTCTTAATATAGATTTACTCTCTCTTTCAGGTCATAAATTTAATGGACCAAAGGGAGTAGGGGCACTGTATATAAGAAGAGGAGTTAATATAACGAACCTACTACATGGAGGAGCTCAAGAAAGAACAAAAAGAGCAGGGACAGAGAATGTAGCTGGTATAGTAGGTCTTGGTAAAGCAATAGAGATAGCTACAAAGGATATAGAAAGAAAGAGTATATACCTAACAAAGTTAAGAGATATGACAATAAATAAACTACTTACCACTATTCCAGATACAATATTAAATGGAGACTCAATAAAGAGATTGCCTGGTAATGTAAATGTATGTTTTAAATATATAGAGGGAGAATCAATCCTCCTCATGCTAGATATGAAAGGTATATATGCATCTAGTGGCTCTGCATGTACCTCTGGTTCACTAGACCCTTCTCACGTACTGCTAGCGATAGGGTTACCTCATGAGATTGCACACGGCTCTCTTAGACTGACATTCTCTACAGAAAATACAAAGAAAGATATTGAATACCTCTTAGATATTCTACCTCCAATAGTAGAAAGATTAAGAGAGATGTCACCTTTAATTTCAAAAACTTAATACCATGGAAGGATACAGTGAAAAAGTAATGGACCATTTCTTTAATCCACGAAACGTAGGAGTAATTGAAGATGCTAACGCTATCGGAGAGGTAGGTAACGCTAGATGTGGAGATATAATGAAGATGTATATGACTATTAAAGATAACATAATAGTAGATGTTAAGTTTCAAACATTTGGATGTGGAGCTGCTGTAGCTACTAGTAGTATGGTTACTGAATTAATTAAAGGTAAGACAGTAGAACAGGCCTTAGAGATATCTAATAAGCAGGTAGCAGAAGCACTAGATGGATTACCTCCAGTAAAGATGCACTGCTCTAATTTAGCAGAATCTGCTGTTAAAGCAGCTATAGATGATTACAAAAAGAAAAATGACTCAAACAAGTAAGAAAAAAGTAATGCTTGGAATGAGTGGAGGAGTAGATAGCTCTGTGGCTGCTTACCTATTAAAAGAAGAAGGTTACGATGTTGTAGGTGTAACAATGCAGGTATGGGATCAAACTACACATGAAGATGGCTGTTGCTCTCTTTCATCTGTTGAAGATGCAAGAAGAGTTGCAAACAGATTAGATATTCCCTTCTATGTATTTAATATGAAAGAAGAATTTCGTAAGTATGTAATCGATTACTTTGTAAAAGAGTATGAATCAGGAAGAACACCAAACCCATGTATAGCGTGTAATAGATATATAAAGTTTGGATCATTACTTGATAAAGCAAAGAGTATGGACATAGATTATGTAGCTACTGGTCATTACGCAATAATAGAGAAGAAAGATAGTAGATATTTACTTAAAAAATCTATTGATGATACAAAAGATCAAAGCTATGTACTGTATAACCTTACACAGAATCAACTCTCTAAGACTCTCTTACCGTTAGGTAAATACAAGAAAATAGAGATAAGGGAGATAGCAAAGAAGTTAAACTTCTCTGTAGCATCTAAGCCAGATAGTCAAGAAATATGTTTTGTAGAAGATAACGATCATCATAGATTTATCAAAGAGTACACAGGTAAAGGTATTAAGAAGGGAAACTTTGTAGATATAGATGGTAATGTATTAGGTAAGCATGAGGGTGTTACAAAGTACACAATAGGTCAAAGGAGAGGATTAGGTATAGCGCTAGGTAAACCTATGTTTGTTTTAGATATAGATGTAGAGAGTAATAAAGTAATAGTAGGAGACAATGAAGAGCTATTAAGCGATGGTTTTTCAGTATATGATCTTAACTGGATATCTATTGATAAACTAGAGAAAGAAATGAGAGTAAAAGCAAAGATAAGGTATAAAGCTACAGAGCAAGATGCAACTATAGTACCCTTAGAAGATGGTCGTGTTAGAGTTATTCTTGATAGTAAACAGAGAGCAGTTACACCTGGGCAATCAGTTGTCTTTTACAGTAATGAGTATGTAGTAGGTGGAGGAATAATAGAAAAATAGTATTTGACATTTACCTTTGAACTTGTAAATATATAGACACTATAAGTCTACTAACTTTAATATATTCTAAAAAACATGGAGAAAGAAACTACTTCAGAGTTAATATATGAAAATTTACTCCAAAGAAAATTTTATAAGAATTTAATAATAGATCCTTCAGTTAATCTACCTCATGATTTTCCTAATATAAAGAAGTATATAAAGCATCTAGGAGAAGGCGCTTTAGCGCTATATGAAAATGATTTTACCTTTGATGTTCTATATCCTGGCGGTATGGTAACATACTGTTCTTACAAAGAAACAGATACACTTCTAATAGATAGGATAGTTATATATGGTATTACTACTGAACCTGGAGTAAGGGCTTTGGGTACATCAAAATTTGATACTCATATATATTTTGATTTAGAGAAATCAGATAATTCAGAATTAACACCAGAAGAGAAAAAAAACTATTTCAATCTTGAAGATACACAGAGAATAAAAATGACTGTAAAAGAACCAGAGGATAGAAATATTAAAGATTGGTGGACAAAGTAGTTTGAGTTTCTACTCACATTAGTATACATTAGAGACAATAAGTTTCTTTCTCCTATCAATGGTACAACAAACAATCCCCTTATCTATGCTTACAAATAAGTTAGTGCTTTCTTTTGCAAAGAAGAGTGTAATTTGAATCCCTACTATGAAGAAATTTTTACAAAGATTGTTAAAAATAAATAAGGTAGTTATATATCTAAGCCTTTCAGATGTATTTACATGGGGACCATACACAATAATCTCCTTACTCACA
>Ga0265293_10006154_pt1 | contig 19406 bp, 21 predicted proteins | sample Munlanlewell138R_FD_192505 | JGI IMG/M metagenome (GOLD analysis project Ga0265293, IMG submission 192505) | Leachate microbial communities from a municipal landfill in Southern Ontario, Canada - Leachate well 138R | ecosystem: Engineered > Solid waste > Landfill > Unclassified | place: Canada... | reverse complement strand
AACCATGACTATGTGATTCTTGAAGGGGTGGCGGACTGCAACGTACCCATAATTATTACCGCGCAAAACGCCGGTCAGATAAATGATAAAAAAGACTGCCGCGCGATTGCCGTATCGGGAGTAATCGCAAAAACCGGCATAAAAGAAGCCGAAGGCTTGCCTGTTATAAACGCGCTTAAAGAGCCTGATGCGCTTACGGATTTTGTACTAAACCACGCGTTCGAGCCTCTGCCGTCTTTTAACGCGCAATGCTGCTTCGCGTGCTCTTACGGCTGCCGCGAGCTTGCCGGACTTATAGCGCATAAGAAAGCCGGTCGGGGCGATTGCGTATTGACGGCGCCGGAAATTAAGCTGCTTATAAACGGCCGCTCAATAGAGATGGTGCCTTTTGTTCAAAGCATACTCAAAAACGCGGTGACGGGCGTTATAAAAGAGCTTTCGGGTTACAGCGGCGACAGCGATATAGAGATAAGGTTTAAGACATGAGGTTATATTCGCGAAAAAACACAGTAACGCTGGAAAACGGCAAAGTAATAAAAAAGTTTGCCGATATTATTTCTCTAAGGCGCGAATTTGATATGGTAAAGCTTTTAAAAAGCCGTGGGGTGCCTGTGCCCGATGTTTTGCGCGTATACGGCAGCACCATTGAATACGGTTTTATAAAAGGCGAAACGTATCAGTCTTTGGTGGACTGCTTTGAAAAAAAGCACGCGCGGGCGCTTCTTGAATGGCTTGAATTGTATTATGCCGCCGCCGGCACATTAAGAGGCGATGTGAACCTACGCAATTTTATATACAGCGGGGAAGATGTTTGTTACGGTGTCGATTTTGAAGAGATTTGCCATGCGGGAGAGCGGGAATCTGACTTTGGACGGATAATAGCTTTTGCCGTAACGTATGAGCCGCCATTTACAAAAGAAAAAGCAAACTGCGCCAAATTGCTTCTCGGCTGTTTTAATGACTCGGGCGCGGACGAAATAAAAATACGGGAAGCCTATATAAAAGAGATGCAGGATATAGTAAAACGCAGGCGCGAATCAAGTTATGATACCGATAAAGCGCGAAACTTTTGGAGTTTGCGTATAGCCGGCCGGTAAAACCCGCCCCGCATGGGCGAAGGCTGTGTATAGTTTACGCCAGCCGAGCCTTAAACTCGTTTATCAAAGCGGGCACAACCTGCAGTACGTCGCCGACTATGCCGAACGTAGCCACTTTAAAAATAGGCGCGTCGGGGTTCTTGTTTATGGCGATTATGGTATCGGAGGACGACATTCCCGCAAGGTGCTGCACGGCTCCCGATATACCGCACGCGAAATAAACCTTGGGGCCGACCGTTTTGCCGGTTTGCCCCACCTGATGACAGTATTCTATCCAACCGGCATCCACAGCCGCACGGGACGCGCCAACCGCTCCCCCCAATATTTTTGCGAGCTCCTTAAGCAGACAAAAGTTTTTCGGATCGCCAAGGCCCCTTCCCCCCGAAACTATTATATCGGCCTCGGTAAGGTTGACCATTTGCGTGAGGCTTGATACCACGTCCACAACCTTGGTGTCCAGATTTTCCGGCACTTTAACGTCCGGCTTTATTATATTTCCGCTTCGCGTAAAATCAGGCTCAAGCGCTTTCATAACTTTTGGGCGGACTGTCGACATCTGCGGCCTGTGGTTGGGGCAAATAATTGTGGCCATAAGATTTCCGCCGAAAGCGGGGCGGGTCTGGAGCAGTATTCTTTTATCTGCGTCTATCTCAAGCTTAGTGCAATCCGCCGTAAGTCCGGTATTTATTCTGGAAGAAATCCTCGGAGCGAGAGAACGCCCGTAAGTGCTGGCGCCCATCAGCACAATTTCCGGCTTGTATTTATTTATAAGCTGAACAAATATATCGGCGTATGACTCGTCGTTAAAATGCCGCAGCGACGGGCTGTCAACCATGTACACGTTATCGGCGCCGTGCGCTATAAACAGCTTTGCCGTCCGCTCAACGTCACTGCCAATCAGCACCGCCGACAGTTCGGCGCCAAGCCGTCCGGAAAGCTTACTGCCCTCCCCTAGCAGCTCTAAAGCGACGCCGGCGGGCGTTTTGTTTGCCTGCTCTCCAAATACCCATACGCCTTTATATTCGCGGATGTCCACGGCGTTTTCCGTTTCGTCTTTTACAAAATCAATGGCGTCGAATTTGCATGAGCCGACGCATACGCCGCATAAAGTGCAGTTGTCTAAAATTACAGCCCGTTTCCCCTCAATCTTTATAGCGTCAAAAGGGCAGGCCTTAACGCACAGCTTACATGCTATACATTTATCATTTATATTAATACTTGACATTAATAAACCTCCGATTACCGCCTGTTAAGCGCCGGTTTCAAATCGCATAGACAATAAAATTTCCGCGAGTCTTTTAGCCTGTTCTTCCGGCTGACCGCCTATCATTTCGCTATGTACATCGTGAACGGGAACAAATGTGGAAACCACTTGCGTAGGAGAGCCTTTAAGCCCGCACAAATTTAAGTCCGCCCCTATATCCTTTGCGCTCCAAACGGTAACGACGGCTTTTTTTGCCCGCATCATTCCCTTTATAGAGGGCAGCCTTGGCTCGTTAATCTCTTTTACAACGGTAATAACGGCGGGAAGCGCCAGTTCTATTACTTCGTAGCCGTCTTCAGTCATCCTCTGGCACCGTATATATCCTTCGCGCAGCTCTTCTATTTTACGAACATAGGTGGTATGGGGAATTCCAAGTTTTTCGGCAAGGCTTGGGCCAACCTGCGCGGTGTCGCCGTCGGACGCTTGCTTGCCGCATATTATAAGATCGTACAGACCTATTTTCTTTATTCCCATAGAAAGCGCGTAGGCCGTCGCCAGCGTATCGGCGCCCGCGAACGCCCTGTCGCTGAGAAGCACGGTATCGTCCGCTCCGAGCGCAACGGTCTCTTTAAGCAGCTCCGCAACGGCGGGTATGCCCATGCTTAATACGGTAACCTTGCCTTGCGTCTTTTCTTTTACGCGAAGACCTTCTTCAACAGCGTAGGTGTCGAAAGGATTTATTATCGCCTCGACGCCCTCCCGTATTATCGTATTTGTTTCTTTATTCATTTTAACTTCATTTGTACCGGGCACCTGCTTGATACATACGATTATATTCAACTCTGCTCACCCCTTATTGTATTTAAGGCCGTATAATTTTTTACGGCGCCAAACCGCAGCCGAACAAAAGACCTGTTCTTAACATCAAAGGCGCTCAGCGGTATTCTTTAATCAGCTCATGAGCAATAATGTTTCTTTGTATCTGATTGGTGCCTTCATATATCTGTGTGATTTTCGCGTCTCTCATCATTTTTTCTACAGGGTACTCTTTCATGTACCCGTATCCGCCAAGCACCTGCACCGCGTCCGTCGTTACTTTCATTGCGGTGTCGGACGCTATAACCTTGCACATGGCCGATTGTTTCGAAATGTTTTTGGCTCCCGAATCAATATATCTGCATGTTTGGTACACAAGCGCTCTTGAGGCTTCAATTTGTATAGCCATATCCGCCATAATATGCTGAACAGCCTGGAAAGAAGATATAGGCACGCCAAACTGCACCCTTTCCCTCGAGTATTTGACGGCGGCGTCCAAAGCGCCCTGGGCTATACCGACAGCTTGCGCCGCGACGCCCGGTCTTGTTCTGTCAAGCGTTTTCATGGCGACAATAAAGCCGAGCCCCTCTTTTGAAAGAAGGTTTTGCTTAGGTATTCTGCAGTCTTCAAATATCAGCTCAACCGTTGCGGAAGCCCTTACGCCCATTTTGTTTTCTTTTTTTCCGAAAGAGAATCCGGGCGTGCCTTTTTCTATTATAAAGGCTGAAAAACCTCTCGCGCCGCTTGATCTGTCCGTGCAGGCGACGATTGAATACACATCGGCGGCTTCGCCGTTGGTTATCCATTGTTTCGTACCGTTTAGTATGTATTCGTTTCCGTCAAGCACGGCGGATGTTTGTACTCCGGCGGCGTCGCTGCCGGCGTTTGCTTCGGTGAGGCCGAAAGCCGCCAGTTTCTTTCCGGCCGCAATATCGGGCAGATATTTTGCTTTTTGCTCATCGGTGCCAAACAGCAGAATGGGGAAGGTTCCAAGCCCCGTGCCCGCGTAGCTTAACGCAATTCCTCCGCAGGCGCGGCTTAATTGCTCAACCACAAGCGCCATTTCAAAAATGCCGCCGCCAAGGCCGCCGTATTGCTCGGGTATATACACGCCGCACAAATCCGAATCCGCAAGCACTTTTATAATATCATGGGGGAACGTACCTTCTTCATCATATTGAATTGCCACCGGAGCAATTTTCTCATCCGCAATCTTGGCCGAAAGCTCCTGAATCATTTGCTGTTCATCTGTAAGAAAATAGTCCATACTATATCTCCTGTTATAAAAAGAATGGCGAATAAAGATGCGAAACCCTTATTCATTAGTATTGCTAACATAGTATAATATAGTTTTCGTAACAATGCAACAATGTGTGAGCAGCCACAGTTTTACAATAAAAATGTTTACAATTGGGAAATTCCTTTTCGTTTCATATTATGCTATACTAATGTACTGATAAATAATAAACTTTATGCCGCGAGGTGCCGCCGGTATGCTTTTTGAAACAATAAACATTATTTCCGTCGTACTTTTCGTAATCGGCATTTTGCTGCTGCTTATAGAGCTTTTTATGCCGGGCTTTGGTATATTCGGCGGGCTTGGATTAATCTCTCTTGTAATTTGTATTATTGTTCAGGCTAAAAACATAACAGAGGCGCTTATACTCTTACTCGCCATAGGGGGTATAGTTACGGTTCTTGCCTTAGTCGTCGCCCGAAGCTTCAGGCGTGGTTTTTTGTACCGTTCGTCTATAGTATTAAAGAACGCGGCGGATAAGGATGAAGGTTATATTGCGAATGAGGATAAATCACGGTTTGCCGGCAAAACCGGAATAAGCCTAACGCCTCTTCGGCCTTCTGGGACGGCAAGCTTTGAAAGTGAAAAAACAGATGTGGTGACTGACGGAGAGTTTATACCGAGCGGCGCGCGCATAGAAGTCGTCCGCATAGTCGGCGCGCGTATTATTGTAAGACAGCCAGAGGAATGATATGAAATACTGTCCCGTATGTAATATAGAGTATTCTGATAACGCGAAGTTTTGTAAAAAATGTGAAGCTTATCTGCAAGAGAGAGAAAGCGACCATAAAGAAGTGAAAACGGATTTAAAAAGGTTTTCGCTTATTTGTATTTATACGGGCGGATTTATTGTTTTTATAATGCTTCTGTATTATTTGTTAAGTATGCTTGTATAGAATATAATAATAATTGAAAGGAGATTTTGCTTATGAATGATCCAAACGTATGGTTGGTTATCGCGCTTATTACCGGAGGATTTATTTTTCTTGTATTGTTCTTCAGCTTTGTGCCTGTGCGCTTGTGGATTGCGGCGCGCGCGGCGGGTGTTAAGCTGAGAATTATCTCGCTTATTGGAATGCGGCTGCGGAAAATTACGCCGTCTAACATCGCGAATCCTCTTATTAAGGCGGTAAAAGCGGGTATTATGATGACTACCGACATGCTTGAGCAGCATTATCTCGCGGGCGGTAATGTAGACCGTGTGGTTGACGCGCTTATAGCGGCGCAAAAGGCGGATATACCGCTAAACTTTAAACGCGCCACCGCGATTGACCTTGCCGGCCGTGATGTTTTAACGGCGGTTAAAATGAGCGTTAACCCGAAAGTTATTGAAACGCCCGTTGTGGCGGCTATCGCCAAAGACGGCATAGAACTGCGCGCCAAAGCGCGGGTTACGGTTAGGGCGAATATAGACCGCTTGGTTGGCGGCGCGGGCGAGGAGACGATTATCGCGCGTGTAGGAGAAGGCATAGTCACAACAGTCGGTTCAGCCCACACTCATAAACAGGTTCTTGAAAATCCAGATCTTATTTCGAAAACGGTTTTGGGTAAAGGGCTCGACGCGGGAACCGCATTTGAGATACTGTCTATAGACATCGCGGACGTGGACGTTGGCCGCAATATAGGGGCGCAGCTTCAGATAGATCAGGCGCAGGCCGATAAGAGAATAGCCCAGGCCAAGGCGGAAGAGCGCCGGGCTATGGCTGTCGCCAGGGAACAGGAAATGCTCTCCTCCGTACAGGAGATGCGCGCTAAGGTTGTGGAAGCCGAGGCGGAAATACCGCGGGCGATGGCAGTCGCGTTCAAAGAAGGCAATCTTGGAATAATGGATTACTATAACATGAAGAATGTTATGGCCGATACAAGTATGCGTGACGCCATCTCAAGCGCGGCTAACCCCAAAATGAATACAGATTCTCAAGAGTAGGCGGCCGGTATGGAATTTTTACTGATTATAATAATCGGTGTTATAAGCGCCATCGTTTCCGCGGCGTCAAAATCTAAACACAAGCAGAGCGATGACGCGCCGCCGCGCCCATTTATCAGTGATATTCAGCGCGCTCTCTCGTTCCTTGACGATAAGGAGCAGGTAAAGCCAAGCCAAACGGAAACAGAACATACTTTTAACGAGGCCGGGCCATACGGCGATTTGCCGGTTACGTCCGGCTTGACTGATATTGAAAGCCCGCAGAATCCTCAACGGTATCAATGGGGCAGCCTCGGGCAATCTTTTGATTCGACGCAGCCGTTTAATCAACGTATACGGGTTGTAGGCGAGCAGGCAAAGGCAGCTCAAGCCCCCAAGGCGGGCGCCGCGGGTTCGTATGCCGCGCCGGAAACAAAAAAGCGCGACAAGCCCGAAACCGGTACGGGAAGCGGTCTGAAACTTTTGTTTGAAAGCAATGAAATTGTTCGCGGCATTGTTTATTCAGAAATACTTACCCGTAAAAGCCGTTAGAAGCGGCTTTTTAACGGATTGCGGTTATACACAAACGTCTTGTGAAAGGCGTTTTTTTCTTGACAAACTACGCCCTGTCTGGTATCTTATCAGTAATTATTATTAATAGTGATTTTGCGGAGTAAATGTTTTGCGCAGCGGCATAAAGGTAAGGAACACCAAACAGCGAAAATACCTGCTTAAGCTGCTTGAATCGACAAAATCCCATCCTAACGCGTTTTGGCTTTACGAGAAAATGCTGCCCGAATTTCCACGGTTAAGCCTTAGCACAGTTTACAGGAATCTTGGGGTTTTAGAGAGCCAAGGGCTGCTTTTGAGGCTGTCGTCCGGCGGCTCTTACGACAGGTACGACGCCGACACTTCAATGCACTCGCATTTTTTCTGCCGAAGCTGCGGCAGCGTTTATGATGTAAAAGAAGAGAAGATGGAAAAGGACGCGCTAAAGCGCGTTTGCGGCGAAGGCCATCGCATTGAGCTTTGCAGCATAACATATTACGGTTTGTGCTGCGAATGCCATAAAAATATTAATAAATAAGGAGGGAATGGTTATGACTCGATATGGGGATTATTATCAATGCGCAATCTGCGGACATATTATAGGCATACTAAAGCCGGGCAAACCGTCGCTTGCCTGCTGCGGGCAGGAAATGATACGCCTTGAGGCGAAAGGCGCGGCGGAAGAGGGAAAAGAAAAGCATGTGCCGGTTATCGTGCCCGAGGGTTACAACACCACGATAAAGCTTGGCGGCATACCGCATCCTATGACGGAGGAACATTATTTCTGCTTTATTGAAATAGTTAAAAAAGACGGCCAGCGCATAAACGCGCAGCTTAATCCGGGGGACGAACCCGCGGCTGTGTTTAACGTTAATGTTATGGACATTGACGCGGTATATGCTTATTGCAATATACATGGCCTTTGGATAAAGCAAACACATTAATTTTAAGAATAAAAAAGGAGGATATGCTATGAAAAAATTAAGCGGAACAAAAACGGAGAAAAATCTTATGGAGGCTTTTGCGGGAGAATCTATGGCGCGCAATAAATATTCTTATTTTGCCTCACGCGCCAAAAGCGACGGTTATGTGCAGATATCCAATATTTTTGCCGAGACAGCCGATAACGAAAAAGAACACGCGAAGCTGTGGTATAAGCTGTACGCGGGCATAGGCTCTACAATGGATAACCTTGTAACGGCGGCGGCGGGTGAGAACGACGAATGGTCTTCCATGTATCCGCGTATGGCAAAGGAAGCCAGAGAAGAGGGCTTTGACGATATCGCCGATTTATTTGACGGCGTAGCCGGAGTGGAAATAAAGCATGAGGAGCGCTACAAAAAGCTGTACGATAATATAAAAGCCGGAATAGTATTTGAGCGGGATACGGCGGTTGAATGGAAGTGCGCAAACTGCGGTCATCGCTTTGTCGGCAAAGAAGCGCCCGAGAAATGCCCCGTATGCGCGCATCCCAAAGCGCATTTCGAGCTGTTCGCCCAAAATTATTAATACGGTTTTCCAAAGAGGCCAAAAACGGCCTCTTTTTTCGTTACAAATACTTTGACGGATATAAGTTCTGACAATATTTACAGCCAAATTATTAGTATACAAGCGTTATCTTCTTTAGAATGTAACCATAGGGTAATATAAACTTAATATATATTCGTGTTTACAAATAGGCTGTGATAGCACGCGCCTATTAGTTTTGTGTCTTTTGCGGCTAATAGTTATAATTACATAACTTAGTGTATAGGAGGTGTTAATAATGAAAAGGCCATTAAGATTTGTTATCGCGGCCGCCTGTATAATAGCGGTTATGTTCGTGTTTTTACCAAACGCGGAGGCATCGGGAGCTTTAATGCGCTTAGGCAGCGGCGGCGGCGCCGTTACAAAGCTGCAAAACCGCTTGCATGATCTAGGATATTTTGATTATCATGCTGCAACGGGTAATTACGGTACGATTACCCAAACGGCGGTTGTAAGGTTTCAAAAAGTAAACGCTCTCGCGGCGGACGGTATCGCCGGTCCCGCTACGTTAAACAAACTATACTCGAGCTCGGCAAAAAGCTTGGTTTTGCGCGCGGGCAGCGGCGGGGAGGCCGTGCGAACAATGCAGCTTAAACTAAAAAACCTTGGGTATTTTACCGGAACCGGAACCGGACATTTTGGCGCTATAACGCTTGATGCCGTAAAAAGGTTTCAGCAGTCCAACGGGCTTGCGGTTGACGGAATAGCCGGACCGGCAACGCGCAAAAAGCTGTTTTCAAACAATGTAAAGGCATACCGTCCGGCAAATACATCCGCGCCTTTGATTGCCGATATAGCGCTTTCTCAAAACGGCAAGCCTTACGCCTGGGGCGGAATCGGTCCGTCGTCATACGACTGTTCGGGGCTCGCGTATTACGCGATGACAAAGGCCGGCTACGGCATATCAAGGCTTTCGTCGGCGGGATACGGCGCCGTCGCGTCATGGCCGAAAATAACGGGAAGAGATGGCTTGGCAAAGGGTGATTTGTTATTTTTCCGCTCGGACGCTTCCCCGGGCGTAGGGCACATGGGCATATATACGGGAAACGGTGAATTTGTTCATGCCTCGTCCGGACAGGGCAGGGTTATGATAAGCACTCTCGACAACACCTATTGGATGCGTAATTATTTGTTCGCACGCCGCGCGATGTAGCCGAATATAAAAAAGCGCTCCGGATTCGGGGCGCTTTTTCACTATTTACGGGTGTATATTATATGGTTTCGGCCGATTCAACCGGAGCCTGCGCATCGTCGTCGCCGTTTCCGAAAACGCGGTTTATATGCGCGTTATCGAATTTCTTTGACATTATACTGACTACAGGCGTTACTATAAGCGAGAGCAGCATAGCCATTGAACCGATTGTGGGCGCGCTCATCCAGCCGGGCAGAATTTTTAGTATATTTAGTATCATAAGCGGAATGCTTACGGCAAGCCCTGTTACTATTCCCGCCCAGGCGCCCGCTTTCGTCATGCCCTTCCAGCGCACGCCAAGAAGGAACGGCGCCAGGAAACAGCCCGAGATTGCGCCCCACGAATAGCTCATAAGAGTAACTATGGCGGCGGGTTTGAAAAGCGCAATAAAGACCGATACAAGAACAAACAGCGCGCAGAGCGCACGCGTCAATGACATTACATTTTTATCTTTCATTTTAGGCCGCATTACGCCTTTAGCCAAATCTAAAGAAATGGCTGTTGAAGATACAAGAACGAGCGACGAAAGCGTTGACATTGACGCCGCAAGAAGCAAGACCAGTATAAGCCCCAATAATACCGGAGGCAGCGCCAAACCAAGCACCTGCGGCATTACCATATCAAGGTCGGCGGGAGCCTCGGTTAAAAACAGCCGGCCGAAACCGCCTATAAAGTAGGCTATGCCGCCGACTAGAAAAGCAAATACGGTGGATATTACTGTGCCGCGGGTTATAGCGCGTTTATCTTTTATAGCGTAAAACTTATGAACCATCTGCGGCAGTCCCCATGTTCCAAGACTGGTAAGTATAGTAAGAGAAATAAGAATTACGAGCGTATCGGGCGAGCCGAAAGGAGAAGCGAGCGAAGCGCCTTCCCCCGGGATTGCCGCAATTCGCGAGAGACCTTCGGACAAACCGCCAACCTGCGGAGCGCCTATAATAAACAGAACCATCAGTATTACGCCGACAGCCATAACAATAGCCTGAACAAAGTTAGTCAGAGCTGTGGCGATATAGCCTCCGGCAATTAAGTATATTGCCGTTAACACCGCCATTCCTATCATGCAATACTCATACGGTATTTTAAGCACCGTTTCCGAGAAATACCCAATACCCTGATAAACGCTTGCGCAGTACGGTACAAGAAAAACAAAAATTATAATTGCCGCGGTTATTTTAAGACCTTGGGAGTTGTAGCGCTTGAAAAAGAAATCCGGCATTGTTGCAGAGTTAAGACGCTGCGTTATGCGGCGCGTTGGTTTCGCGAGCAGCTTCCACGCAAGCCATGTGCCTATAATCGCGTTCGCTATGCCAATCCATGTAACCGCAACGCCGACAGACCATCCAAACCGACCGGCGTAGCCTACAAAAATGACCGCCGAAAAATAAGTTGTGCCATAAGACAGCGCGGACATCCAGGCGCCTATTTTGCGTCCGCCGAGAACGAAGTCGTCCATTGTTTTGGTTTTTTTATTGGCGATAAATCCGATTACGATAAGCAACAAAGAGTAAACAACAATAATGAGAATTTGAACTTCCATAATTCCATCCTTCCGTTATAAAAAAAATTATTTACCGTGCTACAAATACTGCTTGCAGTAATGTTACAATATTTAAATTACAAATGCAAGCGTTACGGATTTCATATTATTATTGTCCAATAATGATTGTATTCAGTTGCTTTACGGAATTATTAATAAGCATAAGCTTTACAGTTCAACCGTGGTTTGATAATATGAAAGCTATCCAAAATGCTAAAATGTCGGGACATCGCGGGGAGGCATATAATTGTATAAGGAAAAAATTAATAAGCTTAAAAAAGAAAAAAATGCCGTGATATTGGCGCATTATTACCAGACGGGCGATATAATCGATATTGCGGACATAGTTGGGGATTCGTACGTTTTAAGCAGGCGGGCAAAAGATATAGACGCGGATATAATAGTGTTTTGCGGCGTTAGGTTCATGGCCGAAAGCGCCAAGATATTAAACCCCGGCAAAAAGGTGCTGCTGCCGTCGGCGGACGCGGGCTGCCCGATGGCTAATATGGTTTCTCCCCATGATATAAAAAATCTTCGTTCGCAATATCCGGACGCGGCGGTGGTTTGTTACGTTAACTCTTCGTACGAGGTTAAGGCGGAGTGCGACGTATGCGTTACATCCTCCAATGCCGTAAAAATAATAGGCTCGCTTAAAGAAAAAAGGGTGATTTTTGTTCCCGACCAAAACCTTGCGCATTATGTTGCAAACCTATTGCCGGATAAAGAAATAATTCCGTTTTCGGGGTATTGCATCGTTCATCACAGGGTGAACACCGCCGATGTCGCCAAGGCCAAAAAAGCCCTTCCCGACGCTTTGCTGCTGGCACATCCGGAGTGCCGGCCGGAGGTTACAGGCGATGCCGATTTTGTGGGCAGCACGGCGCAGATATTAAGCTTCGCAAAAGAATCGTCCGCTAAAAAATTTCTTATCGGTACGGAAGAAGGCATAATTCATATATTAAAAAAACAAAATCCCGAAAAAGAGTTCTATCTTCTTTCAACGAAGCTGCTGTGCGTAAATATGAAAAAAACAAGAATAAACGATGTAATAAACGCGCTTGAGAAAGAGCGGCACGAGATAATACTCGATAAGGAAACAATGGACAGAGCAAGCGTTAGCCTTGAGCGTATGCTTAAAATGGCATAAAATTGGGATTAATAATGAGAAGATATATTTTTGACGCGAAAGCGGACTTTTTAACTCGCAATACAGATGTGGCGATAATAGGCAGCGGGCTTGCGGGACTGTATGCGGCGTACCATCTTGACCCACGCCTATCCTGCGATTTGTTTACCAAGGAACGCATGGAAATAAGCTCTTCATCTTTGGCGCAGGGAGGAATAGCGGCCGTAACCGAAAAGGACGACGCTTTTCTATACCATTTCCAAGATACCATCAACGCGGGAGCCGGAATGTGCGATGAGGAAGCCGTACACATAATTGTTGAGGAGGGCCCCGGCGAAATAAAGCAAATGCAAACTATGGGCGCTCGTTTTGATTTCGATAGTAACGGCCACTTGCTGACGACACGCGAGGGCGGACACGGTATGAACCGCATACTTCACGCCGGCGGCGACGCCACGGGGCACGAAATGGTTCGCACTCTAAAAGCCGCCGTTAAAGCCAAAAGCAGCGTCCATATACATGAAAACTCGTTCGCGGCCGATGTTATAACGCGTGACGGACGGGTATTGGGGCTTATAGTATTAGAGGACAACAAGTGGCATTATTATAAAACGGGATATGTTATACTGGCAAGCGGAGGGCTGGGGCAGATATACCGTTACACCACCAACCCCGCCGTTGCGACGGGCGACGGCTTTGCGATGGCAAAGCGCGCCGGCGCCGTGATGGAGAATATGGAATTTATTCAGTTTCACCCCACCGGTCTATATACCCCGCAAAACAGAAACCGCCAGTGCTTTTTAATATCGGAAGCCGTGCGGGGCGAAGGGGGCGTTTTGCTTAACGAAGCGGGAGAGCGCTTCATGAGGGGGCGGCACCGGTTGGCGGAGCTTGCCCCGCGCGATATTGTCGCAAGAGAGATATATAAACAGATACATGAGCAAAAAGAACCGTTTGTGCGGCTTGACATAACGCACAGACCCAAAGAGTTTCTGCAAAAAAGGTTCCCGACAATATATTCCAAGTGCCTTGAGAACGGCATTGACATGGCAAAAAGCTATATTCCCGTAGGTCCGGTTCAGCATTATATGATGGGCGGAGTGAAAACCAATCTTTTTGGCGAAACACAGATACAAGGGCTTCTCGCCTGCGGAGAGGTTGCATCGACGGGCGTCCACGGCGCTAACAGGCTGGCCAGCAACTCAACGCTTGAGTGCCTCGTATTTGGCAGGCGGTGCGCGCAGACGGTTAACAATAAAGGACTGCGGAGTGAAAAGGCGGCGGCGCCGCCGAAGCCGCAAGCCGCGGACATACTTGATTTAGACGTGCAAGAGCAGATAAAATGCCTTAAAGGCGTTATGGTGAAATATTGCGGAATAGTGCGGAAAGGCGAGGATATAAAGCTTGGGATAAGCTATGTTAATGATTTGCTTGCGCGTATCAACAACTCAAGGCTTACGTCTTTGCGGGAGATGGAGCTTTATAACATGGCGTCGGTGGCGATAGATATTTTGCGGCGGGCATTTGAGCGCGATTGCTCCGTAGGCGCTCATTACCGCGCCGATAAGGGAGTAATCGATGATTGACAATCAAATATTGATACGAACTGTTCGTCTTGCGCTGGAAGAAGATATAAACACGGGTGATATTACGACAATGAGCACCGTTCCGAAGGACAGACGCATCAGCGGAAGTTTTATCGCTAAATCCGACGGCGTGCTGTGCGGCGTCGATATAGTTAAAGCGGTGTTCGAATATATTGACCCGTCGGTTAAGCTAAATATCAATTACAGCGATGGCAGCCGCGTACAAAACGGAGATGTTATCGCTTATATACAAGGCAACGCGTTATCGGCGCTTACCGGAGAGCGCGTCGCGCTGAATTTCTTGCAAAGACTTTCCGGAATTGCCACCAACACTGCGAACGCGGTTGAAAAGACGGCGGGATTTGCCGTAAAAATACTTGATACGCGCAAAACAACGCCGGGGCTGAGGGTGCTTGAAAAGTACGCGGTGCGCGTAGGCGGAGGGTACAATCACAGGCTTACGCTATCCGACGGGGTGCTTATAAAAGACAATCATATAAGCGCGGCGGGGGGAATAACGCGGGCGGTAACGGCGGCAAAAAGGTACGCCCCGCACACATTAAAAATAGAGGTTGAAACGGAGACGCTGGAGCAGGTTAAAGAAGCTCTTGACGCGGGCGCCGATATAATAATGCTCGATAACATGCCTTTAGATGTTATGAAGGAAGCCGTGCGCGTGATAAATAAAAGGGCGCTTTCGGAAGCGTCGGGCAATATGGACGAGAGGGATTTGCGCGCTGTCGCGGCAACCGGCGTTGACTATATTTCTATAGGCGCGCTGACCAATAATGTTAAACCGCTTGATATCAGCTTAAAGTTTAGCAACGATGCAAAATAGGTATTCAAGCCTGCCAAGCTGATTTTATAATCGGCGAAATTTAGCAGAATAATATACAGGAGGTGTTTTGTGGGCGATACACTGGCTGAGAAGATTATTAACAGTCATATTGTACCCGGAGGGGCGGAAGGTGAGATTTCTATTAAAATAGACTACACGCTGACGCAGGATTCGACGGGCACTATGGCGTATCTGCAGTTTGAGGCGATGGGCGTGCGGCGCGTTAAAACAAAAAAATCAATGGCTTATATTGACCACAATATGCTTCAGACAGGGTTTGAAAACGCGGACGACCATAAGTATATAGAAACAGCGGCAAAAAAATACGGCGTATATTGCAGCCGGCCGGGAAATGGTATATGCCACCAAGTAAATTTAGAGCGTTTCGGCGTGCCCGGCGCCACTCTTTTAGGTTCTGACAGCCACACCCCCACCGCGGGCGGAATAGGCATGATAGCTATAGGCGCGGGTGGCCTTGACGTCGCCGTCGCCATGGCGGGCGGCTCATATAATATTCCCAAACCGAAAATACTGGGCATAAAGCTTGAGGGCAAGCTCTCTTTCGGCGTATCGTCCAAGGATGTTATACTTGAAGTTTTGCGGCGTCTTGGAGTTAAAGGCGGGGTAGGGAAAATAGTTGAATACTTTGGGGACGGCGTAAAAACGCTTTCCGTACCGGAGCGTGCAACGATTACCAACATGGGCGCGGAACTTGGCGCGACCACGTCTATATTCCCGAGCGATGAAATGACGCGGGAATTTCTTGCCGCGCAGGGCAGGGAGCGTGATTACATTCCTCTTAGCGCGGATGCCGACGCGGAGTATGAAAAAACGATAACCATAGATTTATCTAAGCTTGAGCCATTAGCGGCCATGCCGCACAGTCCGGATAACGTAAAAACCGTTCGGGAGATTGGCGCGATAAAAGCAGACCAGGTATGCATAGGCAGCTGCACTAACGCCTCTTATATTGATTTGATGCGCGTCGCCGCCATACTAAAAGGTAAAACGATAGCGGAGGATATAAGCCTTGTTATATCCCCGGGTTCCAAACAGGTTTTAACAATGCTTGCGGATAACGGCGCTCTGGCGGATATGATAGCCGCGGGCGCGCGTATACTTGAATGCGCGTGCGGCCCGTGCATAGGCATGGGGCAGGCGCCGCGTTCAAACGCCGTTTCCGTGCGCACTTTCAACCGCAATTTCTACGGCCGTTCCGGAACATACAGCGCCAGAGTGTATCTTGTAAGCCCCGAAACCGCGGCGGCTACCGCGCTGCGCGGCGTGCTTACCGACCCGCGCGATATAGATATAGCGGCAGATGCTTTTCATATAAAAATGCCCGAGGCTTTTGTGGTAAACGATAATCTTGTCGCTCCGCCGGATAACGACGGTAAAACCAAGGTGGTGCGCGGCCCTAATATAAAACCGTTCCCGTTGGGTAAAGCGCTTGCCGGCGCCGTTTCGGGAGAGGTTTTGCTTAAAATGGACGATAACATAACAACCGACCATATAATGCCCTCCGGCGCTAAGCTGCTGCCGTACCGTTCAAACATACCGTATCTTTCGGATTTTTGTTTAACGCCTGTTGACGAGGATTTCCCGCAAAGGGCGAAGCAAAAAGGCGGAGGGTTTCTTGTCGCGGGGCATAATTACGGGCAGGGCTCGTCCCGCGAACACGCGGCGCTTGTGCCGTTATACCTTGGCGTGCGCGGCGTTATCGCAAAATCATTCGCGCGTATACACATGGCGAACCTTATAAATTCAGGCATACTGCCTCTTGTTTTTAAGAATGAAAGTGATTACGATAAAACAGAGCGGGGGGATTGTCTTGTTATAGCGCACGCTCCTTTAAAGGTTGACGGGAACGAAGAATTTATTGTTGAAAATAACACTAAAGGGTTTTCGTTTGCCGTTGAGCTTGACGTATCAAAGCGGCTTAAGGACATACTTAAAGACGGAGGGCTTATTAACCATATAAAAGGAAAGGGCAATGGCTAAGGACGTAAGCCTTTCGCGTATATTTTTAACCGCGCTTAAACTCGGGGCGTTCACATTCGGCGGGGGGTATGCCATGATACCGCTGTTTGAGGACGCTTTTGTGCGTAAATACGGCTGGATTACGCGTGACGATATGCTGAATATGATTGCGTTATCGCAATCCGTGCCCGGCGCTATTGCTATTAACTGCGGTATACTTATAGGGTACAAGCTTAAAAAGCTGCGGGGGGCGCTTGTTGCTGCCGCCGGTATAGTACTGCCGTCCCTTGTTTTTTTAACAATTGTCACTTTTGCTTATGAGGCGGTTTCGGACGATATATATGTGGCCGGAGCGTTGCGCGGGGTGCGCGCCGCTGTTGTCGCGCTGCTTTTTTTTGCGTTTTTTTCTTTCTTAAAGCCTTTGTATAAAGATTGGCTTGCGATGACCGCTTTTTTTACGGCGTTTGCGCTTTCGCTGGTGTTTGGCATAAGCAGCATAATAATAATTTTCGGAGCCGTAGCGTTTGGTATAACCGCCGGAATACTGCGTATAAAAAAGGAGCGGGGCGGGTCATGAGTGAATATTTGCTTCTTATATGGATGTTTTTTAAAATAGGGCTTTTCACTATCGGCGGCGGATACGCTATGCTGCCTCTTATAAACAGCGAGCTTGTCGCCCACGGGCTGATGACGCAAATGGAAGTGGCGGATATAATAGCCATATCGGAAATAACGCCCGGGCCGTTTGCGATAAACGCCGCTACTTTCGCCGGAGTAAAGCTTTTGGGAATACCGGGGGGTGTGGCGGCAACGGGCGCTATAGTGCTGCCGTCCCTTATTATAACCACACTGCTGGCACGGTATTTCTATAAATTTGAGGACAATATAATAGTGCGGCGCGCATTGTGGGGGCTTCGTCCCGCCGTTACGGGGCTTATTGCCGCCGCCGCCGCGGTTATGGCCGCCCCGGCGTTTTTTGGCGTTGGCATATCGCAGATAAAGCCGGACGGCATATTTTTAAACATGGATTACTGTTCGATTGCCATAGCGGTATTGGCCGGAATCGCCATAATAAAGTTTAAGGTTTCGCCAATACTTATTATACTTATTGCCGGAGCGCTCGGCGTATTGCTGTTTGGGGTGCTGGGGCTGTAGTTTTTTACGATATTATTATGCGGCAGATGACAATGCCGTTACATAACGCGTCCCGCCGATTATCGCCGGCTTTGGCGGTAACGTCAGCTTTTTGCCGAATCAGTATTCGTCGTGATGCACCATGTGCCTGCGGAACGTGCGGTGCGGATAAACCGGTTTGTCGGGGTAGCCTATCGATACTATGGAAAACGGAATTATATTATCGGGTATGCAAAAAATATTGCGCACCTTTTGCATCTCTGCCTGCTTTGGATAAAGCCCTAAATAAACGCCGCCAAGCCCCTGCGCCTGCGCGGCCAAAAGAATGCACATAGTGCTGTTTGCGCAGTCTTGAATAAAAAAGTCGGTAGTTTTGGAGCGGTAACCGCTGATATTCGCCATTATTATAATGCCAAGCGGCGCGTGCTTGAGCATGCTCCAGTTGTCGGAGATACCCGCCAGGGCGGCTTTCTTTTCGGCGTCTCGCACGACAAGGAATTCCCAAGGCTGCGAGTTTCTTGCGGACGGCGCGAACATTCCGGCTTTAAGCAGGTTTTCAATCGCTTCGTCCGGCACGGGCTTATCTTGATAAACCCTATAGCTTCTTCTTTCCAATACAGTTTTCAGCGCGTCCATTTATTTCTCCTCAAACTGCTTGCCGAAAGTCCATACGGCGTCGTCCGGCGGGTTTTTGCTTAAATACATTTTGCGCAACACAAACTCTTTAGCGCGCAGCGGCATAATCTTTGCCAGCAGATAAAACAGTTTATAATCAATACCCACCGAAACCCGAACAGGCGGCTTTTTCTTCCGAGCCATTTTAAGAATTGTTTTAGCGCAGCGCTCCGGCCCGTGCGCGGACAGCTCCGAGCGTATCATTTCGTAAAGCGCCCTCTCCAGCGGCTTTTTATACGCGGTCTGCGCGGTTTTTTTGGTGAATACGCGTCTTTCGGTAAAGCTTGTGCGGGTATCGCCCGGCTCAACGGCGCATACCTTTATTCCGAAAGGCTCAAGCTCAAGACGTAAAGTGGCGGTAAGCATGAGAAGCGCGGCTTTAACCGAGCTGTACATTCCCTGAAAAGGTATGGGAAAAGACGACGCCATAGAACCTATGTTTATTATTACGCCGCCGCGCCGCGCGCGCATTAAAGGCAATACATAATATAAAACGGTAATAACGCCGAAAAAACATACATCGAATTGCGCGCGCGCTTCGTCAGCCGCGGTTTCTTCCACCGCTCCGGCTATACCGCTGCCCGCCGCGTTTACAAGCACGTCTATTCTGCCGTGGCGCGAGGCTATTGTGTTTACGGCGCTCTCAACCGATTTTTCGTCTTCCAGCGTTAAGGGCAAAAGAGTGTACGGCGCTCCTCCGTCCGATACCGTTTCGCCCCCAGCGCCGCGGGACGTGCCGTACACAATATAGCCGCTGTCCGCAAAAGCCTGAGCGGCGGCGCGCCCGATGCCGGAGCTTGCGCCCGTTATAAGCGCTATCTTTTCTTTATTATTCATGCAACCATTCTATACAAATATAAAAAATTATACAAGGCGTCGCCGTATATCAGACTTTTTCAACGCTGAAAGACGCCGTCTCGCCGTTTATATCCCATTCCT
>Ga0265293_10006153_pt1 | contig 19410 bp, 13 predicted proteins | sample Munlanlewell138R_FD_192505 | JGI IMG/M metagenome (GOLD analysis project Ga0265293, IMG submission 192505) | Leachate microbial communities from a municipal landfill in Southern Ontario, Canada - Leachate well 138R | ecosystem: Engineered > Solid waste > Landfill > Unclassified | place: Canada... | reverse complement strand
CCACAATGTGATCCTTTCCATTGGTGGGATACCGCTGATCTACCTGGGAGATGAGGTGGGAACCCTCAACGATTACTCCTATCGCCAGAACCCGGCAAAAGCCGATGATAGCCGCTGGGTGCACCGCCCGGAAGCTGACCCGGAACTTTATGCCCTCAGCACTGATGAGAGCACGATCCCCGGGAAAATATTTCACGGTTTACAAAACCTGATTGAGCTCAGGAAATCAACCCCCATAATTCAGCAGGGGCTGCCTGAGTTTATCGATTCAGGCAACCCGCACGTGTTTGCCTATCGCCATGCGGGGAAAGAAGCGAATATTTTGTTCCTGAATAACTTCAGCGATCAACCCCAGACCGTACCAAACAATGTGCTGCGGCTGTGCAACCTGGTGTTCCCCCTGGTGGACATGGTCAGCGGCACCGTGATAAAAGACGAAACCGTTCTATCCCTGGCGCCCTGTCAATACCTGTGGTTGCAGTCAGAATCATAGTCGGGATAGGAAATTGAACCCTTTGATGTTTATTGTCTCTTAAACCCAATCAGGGGGACCAGACCGGATCGTAGTCCGGAGTGGGGTGATCGGTCAATTGGATCAAGTTGGCGCTGGGAAAAGACATGATATAAATATCTTCAAGGACGTTAAAATACCAGTAGTCAAACGCCAGCCAGTAACCGTCCGGTGACAAATCCACATGATCCATCAGGGGAATGTAATCCAGTTTCATCATGGGGATGATTTTGTTTTCTTCAGCCTGACCAATATCTTCGACCCTCATCCCGTAAATCTGCTTGGAAGCACTGCCCTCGCCAAAAGATTGGCTGAAAAGAATCAGGCTGCCATCGTAATACCAGGCGGGATTGGTGTTATCGATCCTGCCTGACCGCGTGAACTGAACTTGATTTTCACCATTCGGATCCATCAGCCAGATCTGGTCCACACCGCGGTTGCGAACATAAGCCAGTTGTGTTCCATCTGGCGACCAGGCAGGCGAAGAATCGGGATAACTGCCGTCAGAAAGCTTGAGAGGCGTCAGCTCATTGATGTTAATTTTTGCTAGTTGTTCCCGTTTGCTGATGAGGGTGGTATAGGCAATCCATTCGCCATCCGGTGACCAGGCTGGGTCAAAATCACCCTCTAAAGAGGGGGGTAGAGACTGCATTTCACCGCTGGCAATATCGATGATCATTAACCGGGAACCAGGGTAACTTGCCCGCTTTGACATGCAGGGCGACGTAAACACGATGTGTTCACCGCAGGGAGACCAATCAGGCTGGCAAGCGCCATCATCCAGGTCGGTCAGCTGGGTTGTCTCCTTGCTGGACACATCAATCAGCCAAATTTGAGGGATGCCCGAGCGCTCCGAGACATATGCCAGCAATCCTGCACCGCCGCCCATAGACGTGGGGGCGGGGGCGAAATCGGGTTCGGTTTCTGTTACGATGATTTCTTCACTTAGGGGGGTGACCGTCTGCACAATACCCGGCTCTGCTGTGGGCAATGGGAGCACCTCCATCTCATTTTGATGAGCCACATTGATTTGCGTCGTTGTGGGTTGCTGATCGATAATAATGAGCCCATGCAAACCCTGCGGCTTGAGGAGCGTAAAACCAAGCAAAGCCCCCAGTACAACAATGATGGCAGCAAAAAAATACCAGATTGGATCGCGTTTAGAAAACAGTTTTTTTAATTTGATTCGTTCAATCAACGAGAGCCCCCGTTTTTCCAGCTCCCTGCGAGAAGGTGCCGTCGAGGTTGACATCTGATCAAGCGGCGTCAGGCGGGTTTCTTCTTGCTGCTTATCTGCGGGGAGGGCATCGCGAGCGGTGATCAGCGCGGCTTTCATCTCAGCAGCCGATTGCCAGCGGTCTTCACAGTGCAGGTTGAGCGCTGTTTCGACTGCCTCCACGGTCAGGCGGGTGAGCCCCGGTTGATATCCCAGCAAAGGCGATAGTTGTGCTTTGCCCGTCGCCCGTTCCTGGCTGTTTTCTGGCGGATACCCGGCCAGGGCAGTATACAGAGCCCCACCCAGGGAGAAGATGTCCGACCGCTGATCGAGCCCCTCCTCAGAAAAATGCTCTGGTGCGATAAATCCGTGGCTTTTCGCTTGTGTGGATGTGCTTTTGAGCTGGCTTTGCAAATAAGCATCATCAATTCCCAAATCCACCAACATGATCTCACCAAAGGGCGAGAATTTGATGTTTTTGGGCGCAATTCCGTTATGGAGAATGGGCGGATCCTGGCTGTGCAGATAAATTAAAGCATTGCAAATGGCAATCCCAACCTGCAAGGCTTCCATTTCAGACAGCTCTCCTGCGTCAGACACCCATTGCCGCAAATCCTGCCCTTCGATGTATTCCCCCACCAGGTACAGCCCCTGACCTTCAATCAGGAAATAATTATAAACTCTCGCCATATTGGGGTGCCGGAGTGAGGCCAGGACCCTGGCGCCCCGTTGAAAGTGCTGAGCATTGTCTTCTGAGCGATAAACACGCTCCTTAACCACCACGCTGATATCCAGTTTTTCATCAACGGCGCGGTACATAACCCCGATAGCCCCCTGCCCGAGGATGTCAAGAATGCGGTAGCGACCGTGTAAGAGATAACCGTTTTTCAAGGTCATTGCACAAAAAATCATCTGATCGCATCGAAAGAATCGATATGTATCATTATACAGTTAATTCTAAACGATAAAATACGCTATAATTTGTTTGGGTTTACGGAATCGGCTTATGTTGAAAATTGATATTCAATCAACGGTTTTTACTGCGGTAATCATCATGGGGGTTGCCGCTATTTTAACATTGATTTTCGGCATCAACCACCTGACCAAAGGACGCAAAATACCCTTTTTTGGAAAGCGGCAAGCCCGCATGCGACGCGGCTGGCGGTTAATCATCATCTCGATCCTGTTAATTCCCCTGGCCTGGGTAACCCTCAATTATGCTGAGCCGATGGTGTATGTGTTTATTACGCCTTCACCCACCGTCACTCAAACGCCGACCGTCACCGTCACGCCCAGTATAACCATCACACCTTCGATTACACTGACACCCACCATCACCGACACACCCTCGATCACCAGCACGCCCAGCTTGCCCCCTGAAGTGGAAAACGAAAGTGAAGCTGAGGTTCCCCCCAACCCCGATGCTTTGTTCAGCCCGATTGTTTTCGCCCGGCGGATGAGTGAGGACTGGCAGCCGGTTGACCCGGCAGAGGAATTTGATAACCCGGTAGGTCAACTGTTTGGCACCTTCAGTTACAACAATATGGCGGTTGGCTCACAATGGAGCGCACTCTGGTATTGGGAGGGCGAACTGGTGCACTTTCAAACCCGCCCCTGGCTCGATGGCACCGGAGGTTACGGTTATACCAACTGGGAACCCCCCGATCAACATTGGCGACCGGGCACCTATGAAGTGCGGATCTTCGCAGGCACACAGTGGAAGGTTACAGGATATTTTACCGTTATCGGAGAAATTGTTCTCTCAACGGTTACACCGACCCCCACACGGACGCAATCCCCCACGCCGTCTTTACCGCCCACATTGACCGGTACCCCCACCCGCACGCGCACAAGTACGCCCACGGTGACGCCCTCACAAACGCGCTGGCCGACGGCCACCAACACCTTGACACCGACGATGACACGGGGCCCCTAACAATATTCAACATAGACGCTGTTTAAAAATTGGCAAAACCTTTGGTCGCACGGATCGCTTTGGAAACCTGCGCAGCTACGCTGGCATTATTCTTCAGCAATGCCAGGTTCGCGCGCAGGCTTTCACCGCCGGTCAGTTCGCTGACGCGCTGCAGCAAGAAGGGCGTGGCTGTTGCACCGTGGATTCCGGCCGTTTCCGCCTGTGCCAGCGCGGTCTGGATGGCGTCTTCGATTTCATCGGCAGGCATTGATACCGCTTCGGGTGGCGGTACCACCAGCAGCACTGCGCTGTGCAGGCCGGCTTTCCAGGTCGCCAGTGCAATTTGAGCCGCGGCTTCGGGGGTGTCCACGCGCTGATCGACGGTCAACCCACTGCTGCGGGTGAAGAACCCGGGAAATTCATCGGTCTGGTAGCCGATCACCGGCACCCCCCGGGTTTCAAGCACCTCGCGTGTGGCTGGCAGGTCGAGAATTGCCTTGGCGCCGGCGCATACCACCACCACGGGCGACCTGCCCAGTTGAACTAAATCGGTGGAGACATCGAAAGCCGAGCCGCGGTGAACCCCGCCGATCCCGCCGGTGGCAAATACATGGATGCCCGCCTGCACGGCTGCATACAGCGTGGCTGCGACCGTTGTGCCCCCGCTCAGCTTCCCGGCCAGAGCGATGCCGAGGTCGCGCAGGCTGATCTTGCGGGTTGTGTCCATCTCTGCCAGCGCGGTGATCTGCTCCTCGCTCAGCCCGACGTGCACTTTGCCCTCCAGCAGGGCGATGGTGGCGGGCGTGGCGCCCTGGGCGCGCACCTCGGCTTCCACATCCCGGGCGAGGGCGAGGTTGTGCGGGTGGGGCAAGCCGTGGGTGATTACAGCCGATTCCAGCGCCACAACCGGAAAACCCAGGTTGAGCGCCTGCAGCACGTCGGGTGAGAGGACAAAAGAGGGGGGCAGGGGCGTGTTCATCAGGTGTTGATCCTTTTCGCAAGAAGTGGTTTCAGACAATACTTTTAGTTCGATTGTAAAGCATGATTTCGCCAGGCGCATCCTCAGCGCTGTCTGCGCACCCACATCCCCTTCCCGTCGCTGCTGACCCGCACCCAGCCGTAGGCTTGCCCGCTGACCAGCGGGTAGCCGGTCAACGCTGCCTGCAGGGGTGGCGCTTCCGCTTCTGTAGCGGAAAGCAGGATCACTTCAGGCGCCCAGAGCGTGATTTGCTCCAGGGGAAGGTCTTCCACGCCCACACCAGCGGGCAGGAACAGCACATCCGGCGGGGCAGGCAGATGATGCCAGCAGTCGCCAACCCTGCCCGTGGGAATCAACGCGCGAAAATCCTCCCAGGTCAGCCACAGCAGGGCGCCGCGCTCGCCCTCCCACAGGATTTCAATCCGCAGCCCTTTCCCGGCGTCCACAACAGCGCCCGCACTTGTAATCTGAGATTGCACGCCCTGTTCAGCCAGCAGGGCAACAACAGTACGGCTGGTCTGGTTGACATCCGGGTCCACAGCCCACAGGACCATGTCAATCGGTACTTTCTTGATCACGCCGATCAGCCCGAGCAGATCTTCGCGGGAATTGCTGCCGATGATCAACAGGTCCAGATGGCGCCCCCCGGTCGGGAGCATCTCGCCCAATGCCTGGTTGAGCGCTGACCCGCTCTCACCCCCGCCGATCAGCACGGACCCTCCCGACGGGGTCTGCACCAGCAGCGTCCCACGGTCATCCAGCAGGGTCAAATGCAAACGTCCATCCGGCGCACTCAAAACCCGGTTCCACACAAGCACGGTCAGGCCCGCCAGCATCAGCAAACCAATCTGCGGAGAAAATATTTTCTTAAGGGTTAACGTGCGCGCCTCAGGGGGAAGGAGCGTCAACAGGAACAAACCAGCATAAAACACCACCAGCCACAGAACATGAAAAGAGGGGAATACCACTTCGCTGCCGGGTAGGCGCGCCAGCCAGGTCACCATGCGGATGGTGTAGCGCACAAAGGGCAGACCGAAGACCGCCAGAACTTGTCCCATCCCGGGTAAGGCCAGACCCGTCAGCAGGGCCAACCCGCTCAACACCATCACCAGGGATTGTGGTGGCAGGATCAAAGGATTGGCCAGCAACGTAATCCAGGACACGCCCCCGAAATGGTAGATCATAATCGGCAGGGTCATCACCTGGGCAGCCAGGGTAAAGAGTAAAAATTCGCTCACCGGGCCCACCAACTTTTGGGCTTTTTCTTCTGATATCCTCCGGGCGGCGAACTGGATAAACCACTCTTCCAGAGGTTGCGCATACAACACCAACCCCACTGTTGCCGCGGTGGAGAGCTGAAAGCCAAAATCCCAGGGCAGGTTCGGGTTGATCAGCGCCATGCCCAGCACAGCCAGGCCCAGGCTGTTGAGCCCGTTTTGTCGCCGACCGAACATCCCGCCCAACACCCCCATAGCACCCATGATCGCCGCCCTTACGACGCCCGCATCTCCGCCCACAAAGACCGCATAGGCTGATATAGCGGCCACAGCCGCCAGCGCGCCCCATCTGCGCCCCAGCAGGCGCGTGAAGGCAGCGGAAAATAAACCCGCCAGGATGGCAATATTGAATCCCGAAATGGCGATGATATGCGCTGTGCCCGTGCGGCGGAAGGCGTCCTGCAGTTCAGACGAAAGGCCCTGATCGCGCCCGAGCAGGATGCCCGCCTGCAGGTCAGCCTCCGGGGAAGGGAACAGGGTCTGCAATGTGGCATACGCACGGTCGTGCAGGGCAAAGATCGCCGCTTTGAAAGGGTTGCCCCGGTCGAATTCCAACCGGTTAACCCGGGGATTGGTCATCAGGCTTCCGATGCCTTTGCGAGCCAAAAAATCCTGAAAGGAAAAATCATCGCCATCGGGCGGCGTCCGCAACTGACCGGTAACGCTGATGCGCATCCCGTAAGCCCAGGCGCTGCCGGGTTGCATCTGCACCAGCACCCGGCCAGAGATTTCAGCGGGGTTCACCTGTTGCGCAAGCCCGTCCAGGACTTCCAGAGATTCCACTGCCACGGTCAGGTTGGTCACAGTGTCACGAAAATCGGGCGGCTTGACCACCGTTCCCACCATCTGGACCGTGCCGCGGTCATTGTAATAGGCGGCGTGCTGAGGTGTGAGCGCAGGCTGTGCCGCGGCAAAGCGCCAGCCGCCCAGGCACAGGGCAGCTGCCAAAAGCGCACCCGGCAGGCGTTGATCGACCCGCGTCAGGCGGCGCAGGTGGTGGGTCAGGGCTAAGCGCCCGGGCAGGCGCCAGGCTAAAATCAGCGCCAGGAGGCACAGCAGCATCCCCGCCAGCCAGCCCCAGGCGGGGATTGCGACCCGATCCGCCAGCAGGATGCCGCCCACGCTGGTCAACGCCAGCCAGAAGAAGGGCAAAAAGCCCTGGAAAGGTGAGCGTTTTGTGGGTTGTTGCGGGGACGGCGCTGGCATGGCACATCTTTCGCAAAGTGAGCTAAATCGGGGTCAGCAGTCTAATTTTATCAAAGATATGGCATTGTGCGGTTGAATGCGCAAAACATGGATCAAAAAAGTGTTGTGATGAGGTCCCTGGGGTTTAGAGAGTGCTGAATATAGGCTCGTAGGGCAACCACGGCTCAATACCCTTTCAGGGCACAGGGAGTGCTACGCGAAGGGTTGCCCCTACGAATTGATATAATATTAGTTTAATTCGTATTTAATAAAATTTTATAATGATTCATGAACCTATTGATTAACATCATTTGTTTGTAAACCCACTCTTTTATTAATTACACATACACAACAATTCCCCTTTAGAAGAAATAAAACCGCTGGCTGAAGTGCAATTTCAGCCAGCGGCATTGGTATTGACCCGTACCGCGTTATGCCACGCCCCGTTCCGCGCGCACCGCTGCCAGCATCTCCAGCATTTTTTGGTGGATAACCGGGTTGGCGCACACAACGGTGGATGGTGTTTGCAGGTAATCCGGGCCGCCGTAGAGGTCTGTCACCACGCCGCCTGCCTCCTGCACAATTAAACAGCCCGCAGCGATGTCCCACTGACCGATGCTCACTTGCCAGAACCCGTCCAGTCGCCCGGCAGCCACATACACCATATCCAGCGCTGCAGACCCCAACCGGCGCACGGTTTGCGCCCGGGTGTTAAAACGGATAAAGTTAGCCGCGTTATCATCCTGCGAGTTATCTGCCTCCTGAGGGAAACCGGTCACCAGCATGCAGTCCACCAATTCCGTATACTGCGACACCTGGAGGGGAGCCCCGTTCAGGGTTGCGCCCGAACCACGCTGAGCCGAAAATAGTTCCCCGCGTTCGGGGTCATACACCACGCCCAGGGTCAGCTCGCCTCGATAGGCATAGCCGATCGAGACCGCGTAAAAGGGCACCCCGTGGGCATAGTTGAGGGTGCCGTCCAGGGGGTCGATAAACCATTGATGTTCCTTAGAACCCCCCGACTCGCCTGATTCCTCAGCGATGATGGCGTGCCCGGGAAAGGCCTGCTGGATGGCATCGATCAAATAGCGCTCCGATGCATAGTCCGCCTGGGTGACCAGGTCCCGGCTGCTTTTGTGGGCAATGTCCAAATCTTCACGTTTAAAATTCTTTAAAATATCACCCGCGTTGACAGCAATTTGGTTAACGAAATCGAGGGTGGGTTTCATAATGAGGTTCCTTTCATGGTTTTGATCAGATCAAGGCTTCATTGTAGCACATGCGGATCGTGTGCATGGTGATTGAAGAATGGTAAAGCAAAATTTGGAATCATTAATTGGAAATTGGTACTGTCTGTATTGCGGTTGTTTTCCGGTCACTTTTTCGGGAGGTTTGTGTATAATCGTCAGTGCAACCATCGGTGTGAAGCAATGCAACCTTATTTTGATAAATTCTGTTCTGGACGAATCATAAACCAGATTCCTGATCACCTCCCATCATGATTACCCTGCGCCTCGACAAAGTCACTTTCTCATACCCTTCCACGCCCATCTTTAGCGATGCCTCATGTGAAATCCAGCAGGGCTGCTATGGGTTGATCGGTCCCAATGGCAGCGGAAAGACCACCCTGTTAAAGCTGATTCTCGGCGAGCTGAAACCGGATGCAGGTGTGGTATTGATCGATAAGCGCATGAACGTTGCCTACATGGCACAGGAAGTTGCCCTCGACCCCGAACAATCCGCTTCTGAAGCCGTACGCCAGGGTGCGGGGCGCGTCCTGGCCCTTGAGGTTGAACTGGCTGAACTGGAAGCTAAATTTGCTCATCCTGAATATTACGCAGACGAAAAGCGCCTGGCGCGCTTGATCGAACAACATGAACGCGCCCTGAGCGCCTATCACGAGCTGGGAGGCTCCGGGCTTGAGGGCCAGGTGAAAGCCCTGCTGACCAGCATCGGCTTTAAAGACCATGAGCTGAACCTGCCGGTTAAAAACCTTAGCGGCGGACAGAAGAAATTGCTGGGCCTGGCGCGCATCATCCTTAGCCGTCCGGATATCCTTTTGCTGGATGAACCGGACAATCACCTGGACCTGGACGGCAAAGCCATGCTCAGCAAGTTGATCCAGTCCTTTCCGGGCAGCGTGGTGATCGTCTCACACGATCGTTATTTCCTGGATATGGTGGTGGATGAGATCCTGGAAGTTGGCCACGGGCGCATTGAGCAATTCAAGGGCAATTATTCAGAATATACCTTTGATAAACAACTTCGACTGCAGCGGCAATCTGTTCTTTTTCAGGCTCAACAGAAAGAGATCTCACGCCTGGAACAGGCGGCAAAACGCCTGTTGATGTGGGGCAAGGTTTACGACAACCCCAAATTCTCCCAGCGCGGGATAAACATTCTCAAACGCCTTGATCGGTTGGAGAGGGTTGATCAACCCCCTTCCGACGCGAACAGGATCGAAATTAACCTGGGCGGCTGGCGCGGCAGTGAAAAGGTGCTGGAAGTCACCGATGTGAGCAAGGGCTTTCTCACTGCGGACGGCATGGATACAGCCGTGGTGCTGGATAAGATTAACTTCCTCCTGCGCTATGGCGACCGTGCGGGAATAATCGGCCCCAACGGTGTCGGGAAATCACTGCTGATCCGACTGATTTTGGGAGAGTTGCCTCCGGACGGTGGGACGATCTACCTGGGTCCCAGCATCAAGGCAGGTTATTACGCCCAGGAGTTTGAGACGCTTGACCCGAAACCGGGCTTACTGGAAACCGTCTGCAAAGCCGGAAATTTTTCAGAAAACCGCGGGGTGGCGTTCTTAATCAAATATGGCTTTAACTATGAACAACGCGATACCCCGGTCGGGTCGCTCTCTGGTGGAGAGCGCGCCCGGCTGCAAATCGCCCTGATCACCCTTTCTGGCGCCAACTTCCTCCTTCTAGATGAACCCACCAATCACCTCGACATTCCCTCCTGCGAAGTGCTTGAGGATGCCCTGCTGGATTTCAACGGCACCCTGCTGGCAATCTCCCATGACCGATATTTCCTCGATCGAATTGCTAACCGGATCATCGAGTTGCGCGGTGACGGTTTAAGTGAATATTCAGGAAATTATTCGGATTACGAAATTCAGCGTTTATCGCCAGACTCCCCCGATTAAATTGCCGAGCGCCAGGGAAACCAGTCCTGGCGCTCTTCAGAAGGAGAAGAAAAGTGTGTTTGTTGAGGCTATTGTAGCATTTTAGCAGGGTCTCTACTTGACGGCTCTCCTACGATCACCCTACACACGCCCTCTAAAACAGGTTATTTTTGAAAATCAAATGGAATCAGCGCTTAATTCAAGATTCTTATGCTGAAATTGTCCGGCTATTCGTAACGTAAGGCTTCAACCGGTGCCAGGTTCGCTGCTCGATTGGCAGGATAAAAACCAAAGAAGACGCCAACAGCCGCCGAGAACAGGGTGGCCAGCAAAACAGAGTTCAATGTCACTGCGATCTCCAGCGGAGTGCCGCTGCTCGTGGCAATCTGGCTGACGACGACAGAAATACCCCAGCCCAGGACAATGCCGATGGTGCCGCCAAACAGGCTCAATAACACCGATTCTGTCAGAAATTGGATTAAGATATCAGCCTTTCGCGCCCCCAAAGCTTTGCGCAACCCTATTTCCCGGGTGCGCTCGGTCACAGAGACAAGCATGATGTTCATAATCCCGATGCCGCCCACCAGCAGCGAGATCGCCCCAATACCCCCCAAGAAGATGGTCAGCACGTTGGTGATGGTATCTGCAACTGCCAGGATGTCCTGCTGGTTAAGCAGGGTGAAATCATCCGGGCTGCGCGGTGGAATGCGGTGTGTACTGCGCAGCACCTCACGGATCTGCCGGAGGGCCAGGTCTGCATTATCGGTGTTGACCATGGAGACCAGAATATTCTGAACCCGGTCAGATGCCCCGCTCCCGCTGCGCGGCAGGCGAGCCTGGGCGGTGGAGATGGGAATATAGACGTTTTTATCAGGGTTGTTAAACGCGCTGCCGCCCTTAGCCTCGGTCACCCCCACAATCCGATACGGGTATCCGCCAATCCTGACCGTATTTCCCACCACCCCGGCGCTGCGCCCGAGTAATTGCTCTGCTATCGATGGCCCCAGCACCACCCCGGCGCTGCGTCCCTCAACCTGGGCTGCGCTGACAAATTCACCTTCCGCCATGGTCAAATTCTGCACGAACTGGTAATCGGGAGTGATTCCCAGGATGGACGTCGTCACACTGCGATCAGCATGGGTGATCTCAGCAGCACCGGAGAAGACCGGCGCCACATAGGCGATCTCTGATGTGCGCGCTGAGGCCGCCAGGGACTGTGCATCCCGCAGGGTTAGTTCCTTAGGATTGGTGACATCCTCACTGCTGTTGCCCCCCAGGACGTAGATCACATTGGTTCCAATGCTCTCGATCTCCCCGGTGATGGAAGCTCCAGCGCTCTCTCCCAACGAGAGCAGGGCAATCACCGACGCCACACCGATCACAATCCCCAATATCGTCAACAGGGAGCGCATTTTATTGGCGCCCAGGCTGCCCATAGCCTCCCTGATATTCAGGATCAGGTTCACTGGCGCACCTCCTGTTTTTCGATCAGCCCGTCACGCAGGTAGATGACACGCTGAGCCACCGCCGCCACCTCTGCGTCATGGGTGACAATCAACAGCGTGGTGGCGTTGGTGTGGTTCAAAGACAGCAAGAGGTTAATAATTTCTTCTCCGGAGGACGTATCCAGGTTGCCGGTGGGTTCGTCCGCCAGGATGATGGCAGGGCTATTGACCAGGGCACGCGCCAAAGCCACTCGCTGCTGCTGACCGCCTGAAAGCTCATTCGGCTTGTGATGCACCCGATCACCCAGCCCCACAGCCTCCAGGGCATCAAGGGCTAATGCTTTACGGTTGCCAGTCATCCCTGAATAGCGTAAGGGCAGCTCAACATTGGCCAGCGCGGTTGCCCGCGGCAGCAGGTTGAACTGCTGAAACACAAACCCGATCTTACGGTTGCGCACTTCAGCCAGTTCATCATCCACCAGGGTGGAAACCCGTTCGCCATCCAGGTAATAGTCGCCGTCGGTGGGGGTATCCAAACAGCCAAGCATATTCATCAGCGTCGATTTACCAGAGCCGGAGGGACCCATGATCGCCAGCACTTCTCCGGGCGCCACAGTAAAACTAACGCCGCGCAGGGCATGCACCTGGACCTCCCCCATCTGGTAGACCTTGGTCAGGTTCTCAATTTGAATGACATATTCCTGCTCAGCCATGGTTCATCCTAATTTCTAAATCCGCCAAAACCACCACTCCCGGGACCCATATTAAAAGGCATCAATCCGGTGATCTCCGCCGGTGGGTTGAGCACGATCAATTCACCTTCTTGTATTTCTGCTTCAAGCACTTCGCTGTAATAATCCGAATAAAAGCCCAAAACAACAGGCACGCCCACATACACCTCGCCCCGGCGGACAAAAACCAGCTCCTGCCCGTTAATGCTGACGATGGCTTCGTTGGAAATGACAAATACATTCTCGATTTCTTCGATCAGGATCGACACAGCCGCAGTCATGCCAGGACGGATGCTCACATCAGCATCTTGCATCTGGATGGTGACCGTATATTCAACCACACCCTGGCCTGAACTGCCCACCGGAGAAATTTCCGTCACGGTTCCATTGAAGGTTCTCTCATAGTATGCGTCAAATACCAGATGTGCCGGCTGGCCTTGGTTCACATAGGGAATATCGATTTCCGAAATTTGTACTGCCAACCGCAGTTCTGCCAGATTATCCAACTGTACCGCCCTGGCGCCCATCTGGACGACATCGCCAACCTGTGCGGGCAGTTCCGTGATCACGCCAGCGAAGGGCGCTTTTATCGTCGGGCTGTCCAGTCGCGATTGGGCAATCGCCAGGCGAGTTTCCAGGATGGTCACCTCGTCGGGGTCCGGCCCATCCGTGAGCAGGTTCACCCGGTTTTGCAGACTGGTCAGGCGGGCTTCGGCCAGCTCGATCTCCAGCTCAGCTTCTGCAATTTCGCGTTCGCTAAATTCCGCCACGCAGAAGTTTAAATTGGCCTGGGCAGTATTGACCCGCTGCAGGTTGGTAGCATTTTGCTGGAAGTTATATATCTGTTCTGCCTTATCCAGATCCTCTTCCAGTTCCTCGATCTTCTCGTCTGAACAGCGCCGAAAATTCATCACCGACCGCTGATTTTGCAGGTCTTCCAGTTGCTCTTCGGCATTCAACAAATCCAGCCGGGCTTGAGCCAGATCAACGCCCCAGTTTTCATAAAGCTTATCCAGAGCTTGCTGCGCGTTGATCACGTCAATTTGGGCTTGCAAAATCTCCACTGACAGGGAATCCGTTTCCAGTGACATCAGCACCTGGTCTTTTTCAACCCGGTCACCCACTGCAATCCCGACCTCACCGATAATGCCGCTGGCAGACCAGGTCAGCACGGCAGTTTGGCCGGGCTCGACAGTGCCGGTGCCGTAAATGAAAGCGCTCAGGCTGTCCCGTTGATAGGGTTGTGTTTCAATATTAGCCAGAGCCCGGTTGGCTGCCTGGCGTGTGGAATAAAACCGCCATCCAACATACAAACCAGCTAAAACCAGGATTAAAAGCAGTATCCACAGCCCTTTTTTGCTTCTTTTTCTTCTTTTACTTGTTTCCGTCACACTCTTCCTCCAAAACTCGCGGGTAGCGTGAACCCGCTGTTATCACATCCTTCACCCGTTAGGAAAAGGCATATTTTTATCCCGGCAATATCCACCATGATATTCAGCCTATATTCCCATTTTACTCTTCAGATTAGAGAAAGGTAATGAGAAGCTATTAGCTGGTAGTTGGTCCCGCTTCGCGTAGCACTCCCTGTGCCCTGCAAAGGTATTGAGCGCCTGCGCTCGGGGATTGCATAGCTGGTTGCATGTAGTTGATTACTGGTAAAAGTTCATGATTCCTGTTTCCTGATTCCTTGTATAAATAAGTCAGTAGCTAGTATAAGGCTTGATTACAATCAATCGTAGAAGCTGAGGTCGACGAAAAATTCCTTGAGGGTCAGCCTCGTGAAGCAGAATGTCGCCTCAGCTCTGCGAGAGGTCTCGAATAAGCAGGTTGCAGAAAAAGCTGCGCATAACTAACAAGGCAGAGAGTCTCGCAGAGTCCTGAGGTCACCTCACTTCAAGGATCATATCACAAGGAGTTGAACTTATGTTTTACTGCGGGATTGATGTTGCAAAAAAGAAACATGATGCTGTCATCTTGACCGACGATGGGGAGACTCAAGGTAAACCGTTGACAATTTCGAATACCGCTTCAGGATTTGAAGAATTGATGGCAAGACTACAATCTGTTGATCAGAATATGCTGATCGGTCTTGAGGCGACTGGGCACTACTGGTTAGCATTGTTTGAAGCGCTCAGCGATGCAGGTTTCAAGATCGTTGTGCTAAATCCTCTGCAAATCGCAGCCTATCGCCGAAGTGGAATACGAAAAGTTAAGAATGACCGCAGAGATGCTTGGTGGATTGCAGACTATCTTAGGATTGGCAATCTTTCACCTACGGCCAGGCAATTACCCCTTTTGATGAAACTACGGGAACTGACCCGGTTTCGATATGCTCTGATGGATCAGGTTGGAGACCTCAAACGCAAGATTCTTACTATCCTGGATCGGGTATTTCCCGAATACGAGACCGTTTTTTCTGATATTTTCATCAAATCCTCCCGTGCTTTGCTCAAAGAAGCGGTGTCAGCGCAAGATATTGCGAATTTTGACCTCGCGGAGCTTACCAGCATTCTGAGAACCAATAGCCAAGGTCGTTTTGGCCAAGAGAAAGCCAGTCAACTCCAAGAGCTGGCTAAACAATCTGTGGGTATTGGCTTCTTGACCGATGCCGTCTATCTTGAAATGCAATGCCTATTAGAGCAACTCGATCTGCTCCTAAGCCAAATTGAGATTTTAGATAACTCAATTGAGGCAATGATGGACCAAATCCCTCAATTCATCACTTCTATTCCTGGGATTGGAAAGGTGACCGGTTCGGCTATTCTGGCTGAAATCGGTGATGTCAGCCGCTTCGAAAGCAGCGAAAAACTGGTTGCCTTTGCTGGTATTGATCCAACAGTCTACGAAACCGGTCAATTCGTAGCCAAGCAAACTCGTATGAGCAAACGAGGGTCTCCACACTTACGTTATGCTCTTTGGCAAGCTGCTAGCATGGCAATACACTATGATCCAGAACTCAAAGCCTATTACCAATCAAAACGGCCGGAGGGAAAACACCATGGAACAGCTTTAGGAGCTGTCTGTAATAAGTTGCTTTCAAGAATATTCATTATCCTAAAGGACCAACGTCCTTATGTTGTTCGTGGCCGTGAATCTACGAAAACCCCTTCAGATTATGGAGGTTAACCCTTGACATCTAATAGCAGGTCTGATTCCAACTTCCTACTCCCTGCTTCCTACTTCCTGATTCCTACTCACCATCCACCATCCACCATTCACCTAAAATAAAAAAGCTGCTCCATTTCGGAACAGCTTTCTAATCTTATGAACCCAATCGGCTTAATAGCCGCCCATGCCCATTCCACCACCTCCAGGAGGCATTGGCGGTTCTGGTTCGGGAATATCCGTGATCAGGGCTTCGGTGGTCAGGATCATTGCCGCAATGGAAGCCGCGTTTTCTAGCGCACCGCGGGTCACCTTGGCGGGGTCAATCACGCCGCATGCAACCATGTCGCAATATTCTTCGGTCAAAACATCATAACCGATGCGGGAGTTCTTTTCCTTGACCTGTGCCTGGCGAGCATGCTCAACAACCACTGATCCATCTTTGCCGGCGTTTTCGGCGATTTTTCGCATCGGGATTTCCAATGCATCGCGGACAATTTTAACACCGATCTGGGCATCATCACTGTCCATCTTCAGGTCTTCAACTGCGCTCATAGCGTTGATCAACGCCACACCGCCGCCGGGCACGATTCCTTCTTCCACAGCCGCACGGGTTGCAGACAGGGCATCTTCAACACGATGCTTCTTTTCCTTCAGCTCAGTTTCGGTGGCTGCGCCTACACGAATGATGGCAACGCCGCCAGCGAGCTTCGCCAGCCGCTCTTGCAGTTTTTCACGGTCGTAATCGCTGGTTGTATTTTCAATTTCAACCCGGATCTGCTCAACGCGACCCTTGATGGCGTCGTTATCACCCTTACCGCCAACGATGGTTGTCTCGTCTTTTGTGCTGAAGATTTTTTCAGCTTTTCCCAGATCATTGATCGTGACGGTCTCCAGTTTGCGGCCGGTTTCCTCAGAAATCACGCTGGCGCCCGTTAATACAGCGATATCCTGCAACATAGCTTTACGGCGATCGCCAAATCCTGGGGCTTTGACAGCGAGTACGTTGATCATGCCGCGCAGTTTATTGATCACCAGTGTCGCCAGGGCTTCACCATCGATATCCTCTGCAATAATCAGCAGCTCGCGCTTGCCAACCTGCACCAATTTTTCAAGCAAGGGCACGATGTCGCTGGCAGCAGAGATTTTCTTATCGTAAACAAGGACATAGGGGTCCTCAATTATGGATTCCATTGTCTCGGGGTCCGTAACGAAATAGGGCGAGATGTATCCACGATCAAACTGCATACCGTCAACATAGTCGGTTTCAAATTCAAGGCCGCGTGATTCTTCAACCGTGATCACACCATCATTGCCTACTTTGTCCATCACCTCAGCGATCAGTTCACCAATTTCGCGGTCCTGGGCTGAAATTGAGGCCACATTCGCAATTTCTTCCGGACTGGTGATGGCAATTGACTGTGAACCAATCGCCTCTGCCACTGCCTTCGACGCGGCTTCAATACCTCGTTTGAGCAGCATGGGGTTGGCGCCGGCAGCAAGGTTTTTAAGGCCGTCGGTCACGATTGAATGTGCCAGCACAGTGGATGTCGTCGTGCCGTCACCGGCGATGTCATTGGTTTTGGTTGCAGCTTCCTTAAGCAACTGGGCGCCCATATTCTCAAAGGGATCTTCCAGTTCGATTTCTTTAGCAACGGTCACACCGTCATGGGTAATGGTTGGAGAACCAAATTTGCGATCGATGGCGATATTGCGTCCCTTCGGACCGAGGGTTGTAACAACCGATTTTGCCACGATATCAATGCCGGCTTTGAGCGAACGGCGTGCTTCTTCTGAAAAAATAATTTGTTTAGCCATTGTTAATTACTCCTTGGATATTTTTCTCACTAGTTGAGTTTGGCGAGAATATCGCTTTCCCGCATGATCAGCAATTTTTTACCATCGTATTTAACTTCAGTCCCCGAATATTTCGCGAACAGGACACGATCACCCTCTTTAACTTCAAGGGGCATATATTCGCCTTCGTCATTGCGCTCGCCGGGGCCAACAGCCAAAACAACGCCCTTTTGGGGTTTTTCTTTGGCGGTTTCAGGAAGCACGATGCCTCCAGCAGTAATTTCTTCTTCCTCGATGGGTTCGACCACGAGACGATTGCCCAAAGGTTTTATTGAAATTGTCATGAGTTCCTCCGTTTGAATTTATTTTCTTTTATCAGTAGGTTTTCGACTTTTTAGCACTCTCACAACAAGAGTGCTAACACCCCCCAATATTACCTTTTTACAAAATGTACGTCAAGGGTAAAATATAGAATTCTTACAAAAGATTTACACAAACCCCATGCGAGCTACTCTTCTGCGGTATCGCCGACAGGCTGCTCAGGCGGCGGCGTTTCAGTTGCGCCGACCGGCGTTTCCCCCGTTTCGCCCAGATCCATTAACCCAAGGCTGTATGCACAAATCTCTTCACCCGCGCGCACAATGCTCATCACCGAGGGGTCTTCCGCATAGCGACTGCGTATCTGTGCGAAGATGACCAGCGCCCGATCGCACTTATCATCACCGGGGCGATGCAAGCCGGCTAAAACAGAGCCATAAGTAAAATAATTCACAATCGTGCTCCCCGAAAGCGGCAGCCCTTCTACGGCTACCATCGGATCGACATCCGGATTGCATTGACGCACTTCACAACTGATCTCTGCGCTGCAGCCATCAATTGAGCACTGCAACGCAGGGATCGCGCCCTCGTAATTGCGTGACTTATGATAAATTACGCCTAACTGCCCATAAACACTGGGATTGGCAGGGGTAAAGCTTAGCGCCTTTTGCATGTTCCAGGCTGCGGCAAAAAATTCGCCATCCTGGGCATAAGTGTTGGCAATCGTCAGGTAAGGCGTGGGATCTTTGATACCCAATTGCTCATTCAGGTTTGCTGCCGTGGCAAAAAGTTCCAGGGCTTGATCATAAAGCTGAAGATGGCGATAGATCCTTCCCACTGCAATATACAGGTATGTATAATTCGGCATGATCTCAATCGCACGCTTATAAGACTGGATCGAAAGGTTGTATTCTCCCATGGTCTCGTAAGTGAAAGCCATGATCCGGTGGACATCCATCAGGTTAGGGTCCCGCTCCGCAGCCTGTTGAATATACTGGTAAGCCTGGTTTAACTTCATCTGGCTCACCAGAACTTCGGCATAATAAGCCAGCGCCAGGGTGTTCGTGCTGTCGATTTGCAGCGCCATTAATGCCTCGGCTTCGGCGCGATTCAATAAATCTTCTTCTGTCTCCGGGTCCACCAGGAACGGGTTTGCATTCCAATCCAACACAAAGGCACGGATTGCCAGAACCTCGCTGTTATTGGGGTCGATTTCCTTCGCACGATCAATGGATTCAAGCGCCTCAGCCAAACGCTGAGAGCGTTCGGCGTCGGTCGTGCTGAGGGCTGAAGAATAGGTTTGAATCCGTGCCAGCTCGGCAAGGATATTTGTATTCTCTGGATCAAGCATCACCGCGCGTTTTAGTGCGGTAATGGCTGCCTCCAGGTTGCCAGCTTCAAAATGAGTCATTCCCTCTTTCACAAAAGAATCTGAAGTGCGGGTGGGCGTGGGCGTGGGTAAAAACAGCGGCTGAACATCCCCCCGAACAATGCTGGATAACAGCGTCAGAAAGAAGACAATCAACACCACGAAAATAAGAACCCGATAGGGGTTTGATTTTTTGCGGACACTTCTGAAATGCGGTTCTCTGCCGTCAAGGTACATCGTTTTACCTTAGTTGTGCGTCAGGCGAATTGTCATTATCCTGAGTTTATTCCACCTAATCTGACTCACCATTTTCTGGTATGGGCGTGGGCGGATTTTCCTGGAATTCCTGGCAGGTTTCAATAATGATCTCAGCATTGTATACTGCTGTAGGGTCATCAGGCACGGTCTGCAAAATAGCCTGGGCAA
>Ga0265293_10006152_pt1 | contig 19417 bp, 13 predicted proteins | sample Munlanlewell138R_FD_192505 | JGI IMG/M metagenome (GOLD analysis project Ga0265293, IMG submission 192505) | Leachate microbial communities from a municipal landfill in Southern Ontario, Canada - Leachate well 138R | ecosystem: Engineered > Solid waste > Landfill > Unclassified | place: Canada... | reverse complement strand
AAGTTTGCGAACGATCTGTTCCGGATTGTGACGTTTCCTTTTCGACATAATCAAGTCTCCTTGCCCGAAGGGCAGATGCGAAACTCTCATTATACATGGACCAGTTTACGGGGGGCACACCAGGGGCTTTAAAAAGGGAAAAGAGAAGTAATAAGAGATCGGGTTTCCATTGAAGAACGCCCTGCAATTGTTGCTTCCCGTACGCGTTTAGGAGACCTAGAAGGCGACACGATCATTGGTTGTGGTCAAAGCGGCACTATTGTTACTTTAGTAGATCGCAAATCTTTATACCTATTTGCTGCCCTTTGTGCTACAAAACATGCCAGCGTGGCAGCGCAGGCTACAATAGATCTTTTAAAAAAGGTCGATTCGAAACAGCTTCACACGATAACCTTTGACAAGGGCACAGAATTTTCTGCTCATAAATACATTGCTGATGAATTATCCGTAGAGGTCTATTTCGCACGCCCCTACTGCTCAAACGATCGCGCTAGGAACGAAAATACGAATGGGCTTTTAAGACAATACTTTCCCCAAAAGACTCGTTTTGATACAATTTCTGAAGAGCAGTTACAAAGGGCTGTTCAAGATTTAAATAATAGACCTAGGAAAACACTTAATTACAGAACTCCGGCCGAAGTCTTTTTTCAGGAAGGGGTTGCAATTCGAGTTTGAACCTGCGTAAGTTGAATGGCATTTATAGGCTGTTTTATGATGGATGTACGGGTCAGAAAATACACTACACCGAAACACCGAGGTGTAGCGAGGTTTTAGAGAGGAATTAAAGTATATGCCGCAACTCATCATCGAACAGCCCGGCGAAGCCGCCATGACCATTCCCTTGGCGGAAAAACCGCTGCGTCTGGGGCGTGCTGAAGATAATGATGTGGTATTGGCGGCTGAGGAAGTCTCCCGTTATCATGCGCGCATCTGGCGGTCAGGCACGCGCACCATGATCATGGACTTAAACAGCCTCAACGGAACCTATGTAAATCGTCAACGAATAAAAGAACAGTTTCTGAAGCATCTGGACGAAATTCGGCTCGGCAGCAAATGTATTCTCCAATACCGCAATGACACCCGTTACGGATCGATCAATGCAGCTTCCGAAGTGGAGGAGGAAAAAGACCGCAGCGACCTTGAAACATCGATCAACACAATTCGCCAAGAAATGGATCGTATCAGCAAACATATAACGCTGATAGGCGGCAAAGCCTCTGCCCCAGTTGTGCCATCAACCACGGAAAGTCAGGCGATTCTAAAAGCGGAACCCGCTGAGTTGGTGCGCATCAGCAGAGCGTACCGACGCCTTGAAGCGTTGCACAAGGCGAGCATGGTCATGGCATCAGATTTTGATCTGAAAACCCGATTAACAGAAACGCTGACCATTATCATGGATGCACTCCGAGCGAAACGGGGTTTTGTTTTATTACAACATGAAAAAAACGGTAATCTGCAAGCCGCTGCAACCCGTCATATTGATAAAGAACTGACAGCGAATTCTTTGAGCATGGGCATTGCCGGCCGCGCGGCCATTGATGGAACCCCCGTCTTGATCGCTGACGTGAGCAAGGTGGGAGATATCGAAAAGCAACGGGGCTCCGATCAAGAAACGATTACGAGCGCCATGGGCGTCCCTTTGAGAACCAATCAAAAATTACTGGGTTCAATCTATGTAGACACCGATTCAAGACAAGGCCTTTTCACGACTGACGATCTAGAACTCTTCTCTTCCCTTGCCGCCCAGGCAGCCCTCGCCATTGACAATGTACGGCTTCACAATCGGGTAATAGAATCAGAAAAGAAACGGATCAGTTTGGCGCGTTTTCTGCCTAGCCCCCTTGTAGATAAAATTATGACTGAAGCGGAAGCCTTGTCGTTGGGCAGCAAAAAAACACGGGCAACCACCTTGTTTTGTGATATACGAGGAAGCTCAAAAATCGCGGAAGAACTGGATCCGCAAAGCCTTGTTATGCTGCTCAACGAACATTTCACGGCCATGACAGAGGTACTCTTCGCCCATTCAGGTACACTGGATAAATATATGGGCGACGAATTTATGGCTATATTCGGCGCGCCCGTGCCCTGCAGTGATGATGCGTGGCGCGCTGTTTGTACGGCCCTTGAAATGCAACAAAAGAATAGAGAATTGAATCTCAAACGAGAAGCAGAAAGACGCCCTTGCTTTGAGATTGGGATCGGTATTGATTCCGGCGAAGTAGTCGCCGGTTTTATAGGCTCACCGCGGCATATGGATTACACGGTGGTCGGCGATCATGTGAACACGGCAAAACGTTTTTGTGAAATGGCCGATCCCGGAAAAGTGGTCATAGGTCAGGAAACATGGAAGGCCGTGAGTGACCGTGTGAAAACCCAATCTTTAGGTACCTTGATTTTAAAAGGAAAACAACGTACCGTATACGCCTACGAAGTGACTGGTTTGCGTGTCGAACCAACAGAACCGAAGGGGCAACCCGCTTAAGGAGTTTCTAACTTTGCGAATTATGATTACCGGCGGCGGTACGGGCGGACACACCTCCCCCGGCCTCGCTGTTATTGAAGAGCTGCGACGCAGAGACCCGCAATTGCTGCTGCAGTGGATTGGTAAGCGCGGCGGTATGGAAGAGAAAGCCGCGCAAACAAATGGCGTACCATTTCGAAGCTTGCCTATAGAAGGATGGACACGGAAAAAATCGCCGCGCATGCTTTGGACGGGCATGAAACTCAGCTATTCCATTTTACGGGCTTGGTTTTATCTTAAAGTCTTTCAGCCCCAGGCGGTCTTTGGTCTGGGCGGTTATGTGAGTCTGCCCACTTTGTGGATGGCACAGCGCATGGGTATCAACACCATCCTTCACGAACAAAACAAACGATTGGGACTTGCCAACAGGCTGTGTGCCGCCAAGGTAACACGGCTGCTTTTAAGTTATCCCGATACGGCAGGTGAATATCCCCGCGACCGCGCCATTCTTGTGGGCAACCCGGTACGCCGATCTTTTCTGCATCCGCCGCAAAAAAAAGATGCCTTATCGCAATTCGGATTGAGCGACACTAAATTTACCGTGTTGGTCGTCGGCGGCAGTCAGGGTGCCAAGAGCTTAAACCGCGCTACCGCCGCCTTATTGCATGCCTTCACCGAAGAAGAAATCCAGATCATTTGGTCTGTAGGAGCTAAAAGTCTCATGGAAGCGCAGGAGTTGGCGGCAGATGCGCCCGTCAAGCCTCATATCTATGGGTACATCGAGGATATGGCAGCCGCATGCGCCGCCGCAGATGTCGTAATTTCCCGATCCGGCGCGTCCACTACAGCGGAGTTGGCAGCCATGGGCAAAGCTTCCATACTCGTGCCTTACCCCCACGCTGCCGACAATCATCAAGAGGACAACGCCCGTGCTTTTGAAAAAGCCGGTGCAGCGCGGATACTGCTTGACGATGAATGTACCGGCGACGCGCTTACAAGCTTATTGCGAGGCTTTATGGCTGATCGAGAAAGCCAAGTTGAAATGGGCGAAGCCGCCAAAGCATTGGCGAAACCTTTTGCAGCCGAAGAGATCGCCGAACAAATCATGTGTTTAGTCTATGGTGAAAATACAAGCTGACTTAGGAAAAACGATCGGGAATTAAGACTTCATCCATCGGCAGCTGACCGCCCCGCGGACGGGCCGGCTTAATGCCCTTACCGATGGCAAGCATCATGACAACGACATGGTCTTTGGGTAAATTGATGAGCCGCGCGACTGCCTCGAAATCAAAACCCACCATGGGACTGGAATCGTAGCCCATGCTTTTTGCAGTGAGCATGAGCGTCTGCGCCGCCATACCGCAGGAGCGCATCACTTCATCCCGCTGAACTTGTTCTTTGCCCCGATAATAAGCATCGATGGAAGCAACAGTTGCCTTTTGTAATTCCGGAGTCATGCTGCGCCAATAACGCTCAGGCTCTTTCTCCCAAGCCTTCCTATCGCCGCATAAGATAAAGAGCAGCGAGGCATCGGTAATTTGCGATTGATCCCAACCTACGGCTCGAAGCTGGCTGCGCAATTCAGGATCACGAACCAACACAAAACGCCAATGTTGGATGTTGAATGCCGTGGGTGTCAACATCGCCTGGGACACCAATAATTTGATCTCTTCTTCCGACATGACAAAATCAGGATCATAATGTTTAACGGCGCGGCGCTTTTGAACAGCATCATAGAGTTGCATTCCAAACCCTTTCTACTTCCATACAGGTCTTTCAGTATAAAGATATCAGGAGCGTCTCATGTACAGGGATTTCCCTACAATGAACCGGGTATTCGTGAATCTCCCCAATATTCCCTCTACAGAATTCCCTCACCACCCCCTTAAACACACCTGCCTCCGCGAATATTTCTCTTACATTTACAGGGGCATGACATAAGAAATCAGATTGTGACTCAAACACGCGGAAAGAGATAATCGCAACCTTCATAAGAACCGGTATCAACGGCGCTTGCTAATATGCGCCTCAAGCTTTTCCAATTTTTCCGCAGCGTGCTTGTGGTGGGGATCTAATTTCAAAATTTGTTCCATGATCCGCAGCGCTTGCGAATAATTGCGGCTTTTGATATGGCGTACTCCTATATTGTAGCGCGCCGTACAAAGCTTTTTTATAAAGCGTTCATTGGAACGATCTTGCTCGTAGAGGCTTCGATAATAGCGTTGGGCGTCGATATATTCTTGTCTTGAAAAATAAAAGTCTCCCCAACATTCATCTTCAAGCATACCCGGTCTGCCGTGCTTTTCTTTAAAGGCATCAAAGGCTTGTTGCAAGCGCTGCATATACGTCTTGGCGTCATAGAGCGAAGCAACAGCGCTGCGTTCCACCAAAATCATGATGTTGTTGCCATCTTGTTCCTCGGGAATGAGAAAAAAACGCTCTTCCTCTTTCCACGTCGTGTGAACAGGACGACCGGTTAAAAGTTCGCCATCTTGAAACTTAATAATTATAGGGCGTGATTCGGGCAAAGGCCAGGTTTGAAAATCATCATCACTGAAATGGCCGTCAAAACTTTTCACGTAAAAGACTGCCTTCACATCTTCGAAAGCGATACGGGAAGTGCGGTTTTGACTTTCCCCCTGGACATTTTGCAGATCTAAATGGAATTCTGCAACCCGACGATTCAACCCGAAACTTATACCATAATGTACAGTGCCGCTTTTCATGCGCACCACAAGCCGTTGTCGGCCTCGTCTCACATGTAGGGGAGTCCCCTGATCTTGGCTGGCAGAGCGGTTGGAATCAACAAAATCATATCCGGACATATGCGTATACTCCTACACAACTTCCTTCAATCCCTAGAGTCCGGCACGTCAGCTTTAGTGTATCGAATCGCCGATCATTTGTCAAATTTAAGCAAGCAAAATAAAATTTTGTGGACTCAAACTTAGAATACGATCTTTTTCTAAAAACCAGTCGGATAGCGCCCTATTGATCTCCTCAATAATAGTCCCAGGAAAATCGTTCATTACAAAACTCCGGACGAAGTTTTTTTTCGGGAAAGCACTTGCATTTCGAGATTGACCCTAATGCCGCTGCCCCACTCTATGAAAATTCATTCCTAAACCGAAAATCGTTTATACTAACCCTATGCAAAACATCTTCACCCTTACAAAAAACACGCTGCCGCGCGGAGCATATCTTCTTGTCATACTGCTATTCACCGTCACGGGAACGGCGGAGACCTATACAGGCGACGTTTGGCGTGACGCGACCCTTTATCGAGACGATTGGGGCACGCCTCACATCTTCGCCCAAAATCCATTTTCGCTGGGATTTTCTTTTGGCTATGCCCAAGCGGAAGATCATGCAGAAGTCATGCTCTTGGCATACCGCATGGTAAACGGACGGCTGTCGGAAGTTTTCGGCGAAAGTTATGTTGAATCTGATATCTTCTCCTTGAAGATGGGACATATTCGCGTAGCTGAAGAAAGTTATCCCCATCTTGACGCCTTTACCCAAGCCATTTGCGAAGGCTTTTCCACCGGGGTCAACGCCTGGTTGGTGGAACATCACAACACGCTGCCCGCTTGGGCCGATGGTATGAAACCCACCGATATTCTCGGTTTATGGCATGCTTTTTTGATGTCCATGGCGCCCATGGATTTGCCCGATCTCTACCGACGGTCACCGGCTATGGAAAGCGCCAATGCTTGGGCGGTCTCCGCCGAACGCAGCGCCGAAGGTAAAGCGGCACTCGTCATCAACCCTCATCAACGACATGATGGTTTCTTCCAATGGTATGAGGCGCATCTGGTTTTGGGCGAAATCAATATTTATGGAGCGACCATCAAAGGCCTGCCGGTTATTGTCCAAGGCTGCAACGACAGACTGGGCTGGGCACTGAGCCCCAATCAAGCAGATTTCGCCGATATATTCCGCGAAGAATTTGAGCCGCAGCAAGCCGCCCGAAATCCGAAATCCATACAATCGCCTCAAGAAGCCACCAACATGGAGCATGCCATGCTGCTCCATTATATGTCTCAATCGCAGCCCTATCGCGTGCGCGTTGGAGGGGGCTTGGAAACACGCTATGTTCCCGCCTTTATCGGGGCACGGGGACCCATGTTCGAACATTCCCAGTTGGGATTGCACTCGTGGTATATTGGCGGGTATCGTGATTTTGGCGGATTAAGGCAACTCTTCGAAATGGGGGCCGCCCGAAATCTTGATCAATTTTGCGATGCCCTGTCGATGCACCAAATTCCCTGTTTCCACATTCTCTATGCAGATCAAAGCGGCAATATCTTTTATCTCTTTAACACGAAATCGGGAACCCGTGTTACCCGTTCCGTTACCCATGAACAAAGCGAGGATGGTTCCGTCGACTACCGGTGGGATCAACCGCAATCCTACAAATTGGCGGCCATGTCATGGAAAAATGTCATTCCTATTAACGCGCTTCCCTATCTCTTAAATCCTCCTTCCGGCTTTATTCAAGCCTGTGCAAATCCACCATGGACAGCAACCGCTCCGCCTGTATTAAATCCTCAAGCCTGGCCGCCTTGGCTGGCGCAGGAGCCGGACAGTTACCGCGCCAAACGGGTCCGCCAATTGCTGCAACAGGGACAACGTTCCTACAGAGATCATCAGTCCATGCTATTTGATTGCGCCACGCCGACAGCCTTTGCACTGTTGCCCGCGCTATTTGAGGTCGTGACGCTGCGCAGTGATTTAACACAGGCCATGCACCCGGATTTTTGGACAGGTCTTGAGCTGCTTAAAAACTGGAATTACATTTGCGAAACATCGTCCACAGGCATGAGCCTCTTTCATCAATGGTGGTATCATTGCACGTCACGGGCGGCTAAGGTCTTCCCCTCTACAGCGTGGTTCATTGAAGAAACACTTAACGGGAGCGCAGCCGCCCAAGAGATATTATTGTTTTCCCTGGAAGACGCCGTCAGAGCCATGCGTAATCAATACGGCACCCTCGAACAAGCATGGGGCGATATTCACCGCATACGGCGCGGTCAACGCGAAGAACCCATAGCCGGCGCCATTGCCGGTGACGCTATTTTCACTGCATCTGATCATGAAAATCTGCGTGGGAAATGGATCGCCAATTATGGGTACGGATTTGCCATGGTCGTCCAATTCGGTGACGTTCCCGAGGCGGTGAGCTTGCTGCCTTTCGGAAGCTCCGATGTCCCCATGTCACTGCATTATGACGACCAACTGGATTTAATGCTTTCCCGTCGCTTTAAACATGCCCATATTCTGCAAGAAGACAGTATACGGAACGCCGCTTTTGGTACCGGAAAGAATATACTTTTATTACCTCGCGGCGTAACAGGAGCACTCACCTTGTCCGGCGCCGCGGTGATGCATGGCCGCGTACAAACTGATATCACTACCCCCCATCCTGTTCCCATTGAATACGCGCCCTTTTCCTTCTATATGGAGATTGACCGCAAGCCCCTGGATGTTCCTGTCAATCTGCTCGGTTCCATCCATATCGCGCCCGACCTGTGTGACAGCAGCAACTTTGAAAAACTCAAGGTCTATAGCTACGAATCCGGTCTGGATTGGCAGCCCGTCCCCAACCAACGCCTGGATAGGACACAACAAAATATCTATTTCCAAGAGAATGCCATTGCAGAATGGTATGTGGTGCTTGGACCGGCCGAGGCTGCCCAAGGTGCAGAAGCATCACTGCCTACGCCACAATCCCAAAACTATCCCGCTGAAAGCCTCGGATTGGATGGGCTGTTGAATATGCACAACAATGTGCACGTAGGTACTGAGCGGAAAGCTATATTTGAGTTTAAACGACATGATCCCGAAACAGAAAATCAAGAAACACCCACTGAAAGGCTGACACCGAGAACGCCTTCTAAAGGAATTTTTAAATTCGAAACGAAGACAGATTCTTCCGACGAGCCGGCTAAATCAACCACGAATGCATTAAGCGGAATACCGGGATTTCATTTTGGGCCCCAAGCGAAATCCGAGCAACAGGGAACAAGCCCGTCAGACGAAGCGTTTGCGCCTCCCGACACTATTCACGTGACCACAGAGAAGGCCGATAAAATTCCCACTCCGACAGATACATCCCCACTTTCCGAAACCTCTCCGACTATCCGAGAATCGGAAACCCGGCCGCCTGCGCACGAAACTGAAGCTGCCCCCACTGCAGAGGCGTCGGCAGACGAAACAATTCAGACGCCCAAAAAAGAAAAGGATTCTGCGCAACAGAAGCCTAAAAAAACACAGAGCAGATCAGAACCGCTCCCACCATTACCCGATGTGATTCCGAAGGACCAGAATTTCGTCTTTGGACCCTCACAAAAAACGGAAGAAAAAGCCGAGCCTGAAGACGGTAAGGTCCGTACCTTCAAAATGGAATTACTTGACAAATAACCGTTTATCTATGCTTAATACGATCATCACACCATACTACAGACAGAACTGAAAGCCATACACCTACGCAGCGCAAAGACTTGGGGCTTTATACTATTTCGAGAACGAGTCCAAAGGGCTTATTAATTTCAGCGGTCTCCGGCAAAAACCCTGATTAACTTTTTTATCGGAATAATCTTGCTGTTTTATCTCAATACCTGTATAATAGCAGGAACATCTAGATTTAAGGAGAAGCTATGACAATGATATTTGAAATTGTGTCCGTCATCTTACAGTTGCTCCAAGTTATTGAATATATTGTGCGCCTCTTCGGGTTAATCTGGCCCGGCAATAATTCAGAAGAGCTATAACACGCAGTCTGTTAAGAAAAACATTTGGAAGCATATAGGTAATACGGTTATTTTACTCTTGGCCGGAAATAATATTTATTATAATCTGTTGCCGACGTCGAATTACTATAAAATGAAAGAACAGAACTTTACAACTCAATTATACAGTGATTCAGTCTCTTTTTATTATAAAACTCTTTTTTTACCCCATAACCTAGCGTTTTTATCCTGATCAGAACAGAAATTTGTGTGTGCAATAGGGCAGTTTGCACGAGTCGTGGGCGGGTGCTCCGGCTTGCGGAGCAGGTGGTTAGAATATTTCTATCAGGGTCTATAATAAGGAGATATCATGGTAGAGAAAAAAACAAAGGCGGCCAAAAAGTCTGCAACCAAAGAAAAAGCAGCATCCACAAAAGCTGCGGCTGTGTCGGAGAAAGACGCAGTAAAGAAGCCGGCAAAAAATAGCAGTGCCTCCAAAGCTGCCCCTAAAAAAGCAAGCAAAACTGAAGCGTCGATAACTGCGGCTCCGGCTGCTGCCAAGACAAAAACAAAAGCAAAGGCGAAGACCGCCACTAAAGCGAAAGCCAAAGCATCGGCAACAAAAGCCGAGACCAAAGCAAAGGCAAAAGCTCCGGTAAAAGCGAAGGCTGCGGCAAAGGCTGCAGCAAAAGCCCCGGCAAAACCGAAAGCAAAAGCAGCTGCAGAGACTCCGGCAAAACCGAAAACAACGACAAAGGCAAAAGTGAAAGCAAAAGAAGTTAAAGCAACCACTGCTCCGGAAACGGCTGCCAAAGAAAAAGCTGCAGTAAAATCAACGCCTGCATCAAAATCCGAACGTACCCGAGGCGTTGTCACACTTAAGTTTTTGGTTGATCTTGCCAAAACAATTAAAGAGGCGGTGGCGCCCTATGCGCGCGATATAAAAGGCAAAGAAATCGTCGATACCACGGCAAGCGGCGACGTTACCTTTCAAATAGACCGCGTCGCAGAGAAGACACTTCAAGCCTACTTACGCAAAGCAGCCCTTCCCATTTCCTACTACTCTGAAGATGAAGGTTACTCAACCTTCACATCGAAGCCGCCCAAGAATTTGTTGATTGTTGATCCAATTGATGGAACACGGGCAGCAAAGAACGGCTTTGAAGGATGCGTTGTATCTGTGGCGAGCACACGGGTTCTTGAACGCCCAACAGTGGCCGATATTGATTTTGCTTGTGTCATGGAAATTTTGGGCGACCGCATCTTTTTGGCTGAACGGGGCAAAGGCTCGCGTTACTATACGAACGGCCGTCTTAAACGCCCGAAACTCTCTCAAAACAATGAAATTGAAAACATGGCATGGTCCATGACCATTCCCGCCCGTCCGGCTGAGTTAATCTTCCCTACGGCCGCGCGCATAATCGATCTGTCCAGTCTGAAAGGCGGTTTCTTCCCGTGTAATAGTACGTCGTACAGCCTTACACGCTTAATAACCGGTCAATTGGATGCCTGCGTCGACATCGCCAACCGCTACTATCGCGATATACCGGAGCGGGTGGAAGATTACTTTATCAATGCGGGAAGGGGAAAAATTATCGGCATTGCCCCTTATGACATGGCGGCGGCCTTGTTGATTACGCAAGAAGCAGGCTGTATTGTCACGGATGCCTATGGTAACTCTTTTGATGATCTGCTACTTTTAGACAGCTCCAAAGGCAACCACCGGTCCATCATTGCCGCCTCCAATCCGGTGTTGCATAAAAAACTGTTGAGTTTTTTCAACGCGAGGATCAAACAATATGAAGCCCTGTTGACCCAACGCAGCCCTTAAAAAAATAATTACATTATGCAACGAAAGAATAGGATATGAAAAAAGTACTTGTGCCATTGGCACCGGGATGCGAAGAACTGGAAGCCGTTACGATTATCGATATATTGCGCCGTGGCGGCGTGACAGTGGTAACCGCGGCATTGTCGAAGGAGCCTGTAGTCGCCGGTCATGGCTTACAACTCTTGGCGGATATGCTGCTCACGGAAGCGATGGCTGATGATGACTTTGATATGGTCGCTGTACCTGGCGGCATGGGAGGCACAGAAGCTTTATTGGACACGCCTCCCTTCCTGTTGTTTTTACAACGCATGGCGCAGCAAGGCCGGTTCATCGGCGCTATCTGTGCGGCGCCGCTGCTTCTGGAAAAAGCGGGGCTTCTGGAAAATTTACGTTTCACCGCCTATCCCGGCGTCCTAAATTTGCAACCCAATTCCACGGCCGAATATACGGGAAAAGAGGTAGAGATCGATAAGACCATAATTACCTCACGTGGTCCGGGAACAGCCCTTGATTTTGCGCTTGTCCTCCTCGAAGCCTTGGTGGGCACACCCAAAAGAAACGAGGTGGAAAAGCAATTGGTACGTCAATAGACGCTCTTTTCTTTGTTTTTGGAAAGGCACCGTCTACGCGAAATAGTGATGGCGCAGACTTGCTATTTTTATGACAATGTGGGAAAGAAAGAAAACACTTGACAAAACCATGCTGTTCAGTTGATAATATCATAAATTGTATTTAGTGTTTAGGCTAGTCAACTAAACTATATACTTTGACAGCACATAAAAAAATGCATGAATCAACAAGGACAGTGAATCGCGTAATCTTTAACCTGATTTCAAAATAGTAACATCGCCTTTTGATGGTACCGTCTTGGTTGCCGGTGGCTCCCAAGATGGACGGACTTCCTGACATGTCGTCAGGGTTAAGGCAAGGAGTTGGTCAAGATGAAAAGAATCATCGGTGTTCGTGGGGCACTCTGCTTATTGAGTCTTTCCTTTATTTTTCTGAGCGCCTGTGCGCCGAGAGTCGGGGTCACGATTCTGGTTTCGCAAGAGACCGTGGATTTTGGCGCCTTCAGCATGGAGGAACGCTTGCTGGTGGCAAAAAATTATTCCTCCACCCAAACAGACCCCATCATCATCTCCGCGGATCAGCCGTGGATTCTTCTGGATGAATGTACCGAAGCCTCCGCGGCATGTTATAGTACCGGTCCCAACGATCGGCTTCGTATTGCGATTCATATCAACCGTGATATCTTGGACATAGGCCTGAACCGAGGCGCTCTCTATATTCGCTCGGGGCAAAGCAGTATGGTAACTGTTCCGGTCACGGCGGAAGGAATAGCGAAAGCAGATTTCACCCAGTCTCACTCCGAAATTGTTATCGGCAAGCCGATCCAATTTCAGGAAAATTGTCTGACTACTGCCGCCGCCGGCGAAGTTCTTTCATGGCAATGGGATTTTGGAGACGGCAGCATCAGCACGCAGCCTAACCCCAGCCATCTCTATGCCGCTTCCGGCATTTATTCCGTTACTCTAAGCATAGAAACCACCAAAGGAATAAAACGCACCGTCACGAAGACCAATTGTGTCAACGTTGTGAATCCTACGGCACTGGTTGATTTTGTCGCGTCCAAAACGAGTGTAGGCACCGGTGAGGCCGTTCTCTTTGAAAATCGTTCAACGCTGGACCCAGCACTCATCCTGCGCCAAGAATGGGATTTTGGTGATGGCAGTTCCTCCGGCGCGTTCAACCCGACGCACCATTTTTCCGAATCCGGCAGCTACACCATTTCTTTAAAACTCTATACAGCGTCACAGGTTTATGAAGAGGTCAAACCGAATTATATTACGGTTTCCGGTTCCTTGTCGGTTGACTTCAGATATGACAATGCCTTTGTTAAAAACAATACACAGTTCTTCCCCATAATTTTCGGGGCAAACGGAAACCTTAACTATCTTTGGGACTTTGGCGATGGCACTACCAGCACGGAAGAATTACCGACCCATCGTTATTCCGAAAAAGGCGCATATACCGTTGTCTTAAAAGTTACGGACAGCCGAGGCGGCGGAACACAAACTAAAAATCTCCAAATCAATTATAAGCCGCCGCAAGTACTATTCTCTGCAACGCCGCGCCGCCAATTAGTCGGCGAGGAAGTCGAATTTAGGGATACGTCTATTGCCGGCTTTGGTACCGTGTCTGTGTGGCACTGGAACTTTGGTGATGGTACTACCAGCGACCTGCGCAATCCTAAACATGTGTATGAGAGAACCGGCATGTATACGGTTTCCCTTGAAGTGACTTCTGTGCCCGATGGACAGAAGGGTTCACTCGTCAGAAAGAATTATATCGCCGTTGTGGATCAACTGGATGAAGAAGGTGAAGGAGAAGGCGAACTTCTGGAACTGGACCGATATGTCAATGCCGTTGATGATTGCTTCACCTACTCAACACCTAAACGAAGCACTTTAAGAGAAGGCGGCTTTCCTATCGCCATGGCTTATGAAGTCGAAGAAATGGTATCCCAATGCTGGAATCCGGACGATTCCGTCTATTCCGATGACAGTGTAGATTACAGAAAATGGACCCATGGCGTAACCATTGTAGACCCCATCTATAAGCAGAGTAATACGGCTATGCTTTTTGTTGATGGCGGATCACGCAACTCAACCATCCAAGTGGACGATCTCGCCAAAATGGTTGCCTTGTTGTCTGGAACAACAGTCGTACATCTTAAAAATGTACCCAGCCAACCTATTATCTTTAAGGAAGAAGTTGTAGAGCCCGGGGACGAAGATAATTACTCGAATGACCCCATCATCCTTCGCTCAAGAACCGAAGACGCCATCATCGCCTACAGTTACGACAAGTATCTCGAATCCTATAAAAACAACCATGGTGAGCCTACAGAAAGCTGGCCCCTCTTGTTCCCCATGGTGAAATCTGCAGTCAAAGCCATGGATATGGCAGAAGAAATCCTCGCCGCCAGCGGCGTAGCTGTTGACGGCTTTGTGGTTGCAGGAGCGTCAAAACGAGGCTGGACTACCTGGTTAACCGGCGCAACAGATTCCCGTATCAAGGGAATCGCGCCCATCGTGATCAACGTGCTGAACATGAAACCACACCTTGAACATCATCGCGCCTCCTATGGCTATTGGAGCCCCGCTATTTACGATTATGCACAAAAGGGTATTTTTGATCAGCTCATTTCAACCAGACCCAACGAAGCACTCTCCACCGAAGCAATTTCATTATTGGGTTGTGTTGATCCTTATGAATATGCCTTACGAGGCCGCTATGTGGACATGCCCAAACTTATGTTGAACGCCACAGGCGACCAGTTCTTCGTGCCTGATACAACACAATATTATTTTGATGAACTGCCCGCTTCCAAACATTTAAGTTATGTGCCTAATGTTGGACATGGCATGGGCTTTGATTCAAAAGATACCCTCAACATAGAGACACTCAACAATCCTGAGAATCCGATAGGTCGGCTTTTAGGGTGGTATATGGCAGTGACGCAAAAGAAAGCCTTGCCCCAATTTGAACAGACCTTCAAAGAAGACGGCTCCATCCGCGTTACTGTGGATCCGGCCAATCCGCCCATTGCCGTGCAGCTGTGGGAGGTTACCTCCAAAGACAAGCGCGACTTCCGCGACGGTATCCTGCAAGACAAATGGATCGGAAAAAATTTGGAAGAAAAAGCGCCCGGTGTTTATGAAGCGCGGCCCAATGATCCTGCAACCGGCAGTTATAAGGGATTTTATATTCAGGTTGAATACGAAAATTCCGCTACCCTGCCTATGCCGATCACACAGTTTTATCCCGAATTGAATACACCTAATTTTGTGTTCACCACCGGTGTACGCGTGTTGCCCGTCGATAACAAAGGCAATCCGACCTATCCCGAATTCATAGGCTATCTCGCCAACGAGCTGCGCCATGATGCAGTACCTTTCGACGCGAACGAAATGCCTGTCATCACCCTGTATGGTACTCCTCAGGAAATGGGCAGAGATTACGGAGAATTGCTGAGCTTGGAAATCGCGCATTTTATTCCGGGCTTTGTGGATGCACAAGATCTGACCCCCGAAGAACTGCAAGGTTTATGGGATGAGTATGTGCTTGCAGGTTTAGATGAACGCATTGTGGAGGAGATTGAGGGAATCGCCCAAACATCCGGCGTTGATCTTTCCCTCTTGCAAATGGCCCATGCCGCGGCAATGTACGAGCCGGACTTCTGGACTGCGTCTTCCACCATGGTCTACGGTAATTTAGCAGGCGGCAAAGATAGTGCTAAGCACGGCATTACCATAAACAGCGATCTCAACAGGACTTTTAACAATGATCTCTGTGCCGTAGTCTATATTCCCAATAAAGGCGTGCCCCATACCGTACTCACCTATGCCGGACTTGCCTTTGGCTATACAGGTATCAATCTGGGCGGCATTACCGTTGGAGAGATTCCTCTATCATCAATCGATAAAGAAGACAAATCCAGCGCCATGCCGGTCATGCGTACAGCGCTCTATGACGCTTTCAGCTTGAGAGAAGCGATCGCACTCACTGAAGAGATGCCGCCGCTCAATACGTACCTGGTCTTTGGAGATGGGCGCAACGAAATTCGTGCCGCTAAAGTGTTGACTGATGATGAGGGCGTGTTACCGCCTGTCCGCTATGACTTGGCGAAAGAGGATTTCAATCTTAGCACGCCCGGTGTTGTCTATAATTCCAGCACCGACAATCCAGTCTTAAAGAATGTATTAACCCCTACTTTAGAAAACTTCACACTTGAAGCACTGCTGGGTATTGTCAATATGCCGCCCTTCGCCAAACCCGGACAGAATGTCCTTAACGTCGCCTATGAAAACTATCCGCTCAATATCTTCCTCTTCAAAGGAACGCAACAACAAGATGCGAACGCCATGGGTGAACCGCTCGTCTTTAATATGCAAGCCCTACTCCCCTAGGCTGCAATAATTCTGTCACTGAATGGATCGGTTATCCTTTGTGGTAACCGATCCTTTTTTTATTTAAAATCCGCTTCTGTAAGTTCAGGAAAAGGAATTCTAAAAATTTGGACGAAATCTTCGCCTGCATAATTTTTTACGGGATCCCCTGCTTTATCCCGGGTTACTGCGGGACAATTATAAGCGATCCACTTACCATCCGGAGAAATTACGGGCGCATGTCTGTTTCTCCCATCACCTTGCTCCGTCAGGAAAAGAGATTTACCAAAAGCCGGGCCCTCTTTCACCCACGTCACTGCCAATCCGTTGTTGGAAACAGTTAATAAAGCATTCCCATCAACAGACCAACGAATCGGAGCTTCTGCCGTACCATGCTCCAAAACACTGGCTTGGCGCGGCTGTTTTTGGGGATCAGGATCACGATCAGAGCCGAAAGCGGAAATAACAAAAAGCTGCGTTTTTCCATCTGCCCCTTTGCCATGGTAGGCAATCTGTTTTCCATCGGGAGAGCCGCGCACAATACCTCCCGCCCAATCGTGTGTTAATCGGCGTATGCGAAGCCCTTGCGGCGGCGCAGGGAAACGGGAGGCGCTGCCGGCGTCTGCCGTAGTCACATCGAGGTCTGCAGGGATATCCACAACAAAGAGAGATTCCTCGTAATTAACACCGTCATCTGCCCGCACCACGCCGATGAACGCACGCATCGTCCCTTCTCCATCGACCCAAGAGTCGCCATAAGCCTTTTCGAACTCGCCGGCTTTAGACGTACCTTTAGGAACCACAGGCACCAAGAGGGCAAAGTAATGGCTTGCCGGTGCAGGTGCTTCAGGGTGTGGCTCCAAAATCCCAATGGTCCGATCATATTCAGGGAGCAGAAAATCATCATAGGTGAAACCGATACGCATCCCTTGACGACAATATTCATGGCGATGGGTTCCGCCACGGTGAGCTCCGGGAATGGTGTCGCGATCAACTGCCACATCTCTTTTATCGAGCCAGGATAAGGCGTATTCTCCGTGATCCAGCATGTGCCATCTCCCCTCCCTCTCTACGATCTCTCCATCCAAACGAATGCGTGCCCCATTCCGATTCGGTTTTCCATAAAAACCACGATCGGAGAGCTCTTCAATAAAAGGACCGTGTATAAAGCTGACTTCATTTCCCGCCAAAGCAAAAGATACGGCGCCAACCCCGGGCGCGGCGTTTACACCAATAATGCTTGTCTTGGGTTTGTACACAATAATGGAACGGCCCGTTGTAATTTCCAACAGTTCTAAGGTCTGGCTGTTTTCTATTCCGGGCCCTACCGTTTCGCGCGTGTCATAACAAAGGAAACGTCCATCTGCAGAAAAGTTATCGTTGTTGTCGAGACTGTGCGTTTGGGCGGCAAAAGTAAGCTGCTCTTCCGGATTCATATCCAAACTCCATATTTTTTCTGCGACACAAAGGAACAGTAAAATACAGGCTGCGCCTATAAAACGTTGTTTGTTCATGTTGACCTCTTTATCTTTTTACATCTGCGAAAACAATACCGGTCATTATGCCTCAATCCCATTAGGAAAATACAGATCTTGTTTTGGAGACAAGCTTGCGCGGCTGTCGAAAATTCAATCCACGTCTCGTCATCCTGTACATGCCTGTCCTGCAAGGAATACAATAGAGATTGACTGTCTCCAAATTTTTCCGTATAGTATTCCTCTTTGGCAGATTTATAAATTTATCAACGGGCACAGGAGTTAAGCATGGGTTCCCAGTTTGTCTATTTTAAATGTCAGCATTCCAATCATTGTTGTAGAGATGTGGTCTGTCTGCCCACGCCTTGGGACGTTTTACGCATTGCCGTCACTACAGGCGCGGATCCCCGTCGATTTGTGGAATTCTTGACTCCTGAAGAAATTACGGGCGTAGAAAAAAACGATCCCACCTGGCTGCATATCAATGGAGATCGGTTTCTTATGGCGCTGTGGCGCGATCCTGAAGAAGGCTGTTACTTTTTAGGTAAAGAGACGAAGTATTGTACTATCTATGAACAGAGACCGATTCTTTGCCGCTTGTACCCGTTTAAACTACACGAGACACGGGAGGGCGAATACAGCCATTTCACCTTGCATAAGGATGTGGGCTGCCCCCGCGATAAAGGCGCTAAAGTAGCCACTGCTCCCCTCTACGAACTCTATCTCCAAGATAAAATGCACCAAGAAGATTATGTGACATTGGTGGAAACATTCAATGAAAAGGCAAGCAAAGACACCCGTCCCGAAGACTTCTTAAATTTGTTTTTAGAAATCGTTGAGGAAAGCTGAACCGACGCGGATCAAGCGGCTTTTTCTACCGCCTTTACCAGATCTTTTCTGACGGGATAGGTACGATTGCTATACACGATATACCAGTAAGGATCGCGGTCGTGTACCGCATCTGCAGGCTGGGTCAATCCGCTGTGGAAGTGGATCGTATACGTACCGGTTTTGGGTGCATTTTGCTGACGAATACCCAGGGCTGACTTCGAAGAACCCAATATGGTTAAATTCGGCGTGGTGCTGCCATTGCTATAAGCTTCTTCAAAGGCTAATACCGTTTTAACATAAGACTTCGTTTCTTGGAAGGGCGGAACCCCTTTGTGCCGCTTCACATTTTCAGGTCCCGCGTTGTACGCTGCCAATGCTAATTTTTTATCCTGAAACAGTTCCATCATTTTATAGAGGTATTGTGTGCCTCCCGCCACGTTCTGGGTCGGGTCGAAAATGTCGGTGACGCCCATCTCTGCTGCTGTGCCCGGCATCAACTGCATGAGACCGCGGGCGCCGGCTGGGGAAACGGCGTTCGGATTAAAATTACTCTCTGCCCGTATCACCGCATACACAAGCGCCTCATCCAATTGATACAAGCTCGCGTAACGGGTCACAATGGATTTTAAATTTTCGTCCGTAACAATTTTGAGTTCAGTCACAGGCGTAGGCTTATAGGAGGCAGGCAAGGGGATGCGTTCATACTTGATCGCGATCTCTACAAAATCATCGCGGTGGGTGTATTTTTCCGGTCTGTTTGTAAAGGTAATAGAACCGTCTGTTCCTTGGTATTGATGGAGTGTCTTTTTCTGTTGACTCGCTAAGCGCGTGGTTCCGCTCGTTGGTTGGGCAACGGCGGCCAAGCAACTCATCAGACACAGAAGCATAATCAGCCCCGGCATTCGGACACTTCGCCACATCAACCCATTAATCTCCTTGTTCATATTATTTAGCAAATCTTGTCAATAGTATATCACAGCCCGCTGTTATGCGCAACTGTAAGTTTATACTTGGATTCAAGTTCTAATTGCAAGCAGACGTTGTTGTCGTATTTCGTTGAAGACTTCGTTTGGTGTTCGGTATAGGAGGCACTTTCTTGGTCTGTTGTTTATTTGTTCGGTGATATTGTCAATCTG
>Ga0265293_10006151_pt1 | contig 19418 bp, 20 predicted proteins | sample Munlanlewell138R_FD_192505 | JGI IMG/M metagenome (GOLD analysis project Ga0265293, IMG submission 192505) | Leachate microbial communities from a municipal landfill in Southern Ontario, Canada - Leachate well 138R | ecosystem: Engineered > Solid waste > Landfill > Unclassified | place: Canada... | reverse complement strand
GCAGAAGGAGCCGTTCCGCTGTTTTGACTTCATCCACTGCGTGAAGCCCAACGAGGATATCCGCCAGGGCCGCAGGGACTTCTCCGGCATGCCGATCGCGTCTCGCTACGTGTCGTGCGATGAGAAGGTCATCATCCAGCGCGGCGGGTACACCAGCTTCCCCTACGCCGTAGGACGCTTTCTGAAATCACCCAACGAGGTGTATGCGCGCTCACCGGCCATGACCGCGTTCGGCGCGATCCTGACGCTGAACGAGCAGAAGAAAACCGTACTGCGCGCCGGGCAGAAACAGGTGGATCCACCGGTTCTGCTGCACGAGGACGGCATCCTGGAGGCGTTCGATCTGCGTGCCGGAGCGCTGAACTACGGCGCGATCACCAATGGCGGTGAGCTTCTGGCGCAGCCGTTCAACACGGGCGGAAAGGTCGAGCTTGGCGTGGATCTGATGGGTCTTGAGGAAAAGGACATCAACGATGCGTTCCTCGTGTCACTGTTCCAGATCCTCTCCGACCAGCCGCAGATGACCGCGACAGAAGTGCTGTCGCGGATGCAGGAGCGCGCGCAGATCCTCTCACCGACCACCGCTCGGCTGGAGTCCGAGGACCTGGGCCCGATGGTCGTGCGCGAGATCGATCTGCTATCGCGTGACAGCTCACACCGCTGGATCCTCGAGGAGATGCCCGAGGCGCTGCTGGATCAGGGCGGGGCCTACAAGATCACGTACTCCTCACCGCTGGCCAAGGCGCGCCGCGCCGGGGATGCGCTGGCGATCACCCGATCGCTGGAGATTGGCGGCGTAGCGGCGCAGCTGGATCCGGACGCGGCTCTGGTCATGGACGTGCCCGAGGCCTACCGCGAAATCTGCGACATCAACGGCGTGCCGGCCAAGGTGATGCGCAGCAAGGAAGACGTCGCCGCACTCAAGGAGCAGCGCCAGCAGCAGCAACTGCTCGCCGCGGCGGCTGAGATGGCGCCCGGCATGGCCGGCGCAGCCAAGGACGTGGCCCAGGCTGAGCAGATCCGCCGCGCCTCGGGGGCTGCGTGAATCAGCTTGACCGTCTGCGCCTGCTGATCGACCGCAAGCGCGCCGCGTATCAGAACACGTTCATGGTCAACGGCAAGCCTGGGCCTGTTGCTGCGACGGTGCTAGCCGACCTCAAACGTTATTGCGGCGCTGACCGGGAGGGCCTGGTGGTCAGCCCTGTCACTCGCACTGCCGATCCAATCGCCACCGCTTACCGCGCAGGCCGCCGTGATGTGTACCTGCGCATCTGCAAGTACTTGAGCCTCGACGGGCTCGACATTGAGGACCACGATGATGACAGACCAGACTCAGCAAGGCGGGAATAACGGCGGCCAGGGCGGCAGCGCTGGTGGGCAAGGCGCAGGCGACGGGCAGGGCAGCGCCGCCTGGTACGGTGAGATCCCGGCCGATCGCCCCGCGGAGTTTCGCGAGTGGGTGGGCAACAAGGGATTCAAAGATCCGCTGTCAGCGCTGGAGTCCTATCACAATGCCGAGAAGCTGATCGGCGCGCCGGCCGACCAGGTCATCAAGCTGCCGAAGGCCGACGATCAGGCCGCCTGGGATCAGGTGTGGAATCGCCTGGGCCGGCCGGAAACGCCCGATGCCTACGAATTGCCGCTGACTGAGGGTGACAGCGGCGAGTTCGCGAAGACCGCTGCCGGGTGGTTTCACAAGGCCGGCGTGCCCAAAGCAGCGGCGCAGTCGGTCGCGAAAGCCTGGAACGATCACATGGTGCAGCTCGTCACTGCGCAGGCCAACGAGGCCAAGACGAAAGCGGACGGCGAACTGGCCGCGCTCAAAACCGAGTGGGGCAATGACTTCGACAAGAACGCCGAAGTCGGTCGGCGCGGCCTGGCCGAATATGGCCGCAAGGCGGGCCTCGATGACGCTGACCTAAACGCAGTCGAGCAGGCGCTGGGTTCTGGAAAGATGCTGCGCATGTTCCATACGCTCGGCCTCACGCTGGGCGAGCATGGCTTCGTCGCTGGAGAGCAGGGCGGCGGCCTCGGTGTTTCGCCTCAGCAGGCACGCCAGAAGCTCGACGACGCGCGCAAGCAGCGCATCGAGGGCAAGCTCACCGAGAGCGAATTCGCCCGCCTCATGGATCAGTACGGACCGCTTGCCGCAAAGGCCGCTTGATTCCGCCGCTACAGGCTCATAACCTTCACATCGAGCGACGGGTTGTTCCTCGCCGCCGGGTCACACCGGCGGCATCTTCCCGAAGCTCCGAATGCGGACAAGCGCAGGACCTGCGCCCCGATGACCGGCTGAACAGTAGCTCGCTGCGCGTGACGCTCACGCGAAGAAGCGGCCCCCACGTGGATAAGCCCTTCGAGAACCATCGTCATGGCTTTCGGAGTTTTATCCATGTCCATCAATATCCCGGCTCACTACTACACCGAGTACAGCCGAAACATCGATCTGCTGTTGCAGCAGAAGGATTCCCGCCTCTCCGGCCTGGTCAATTCCGGCAATCACTCCGGCGACAAGGCCAGCCCGGTCGATCAGGTCGGCAAGATCGAAATGCAGGACGTGACCACGCGCTTTGCGCCGATGGGTCGCGTCGATGCACCACTGACCCGCCGCTGGGTGTTCCCGGTTAGCTCCGACCTGCCGCAGCTCATCGACACGTTCGATGCGCTCAAGCTGCTGACCGACCCGAAGTCCAAGTACGTCGAGAACGCGGTGGCCGCCGCGAATCGCCGTAAGGATCGCCACATCATCGGCGCGTTCTTCGCCGACGCCAAAACCGGCGTGAATGCCGGCGACACCGAAACGTTTGGCACCACGCTGACCACTGCTGGCGGACAGAATGTTGGCGTGAACGTTGGCGGCTCGGCGTCCGGCTTGAACGTCGCCAAGCTCAAGGAAGGCGTGCGCAGGCTGATGGAGTCGGATGTCGATGTGGATGTGGAGCCGATCCACTGCGCTATCACTGCTGATGAGCACGACGATCTGCTGAACGAGATCCAGGTGATCAGCAAGGATTTCGGCGGCGATCCGGTGCTTGGCTCCAAAGGGATCCTCAAGCGCTGGTGGCTGATCAACTTCGTGCACACCGAACTACTGCAGACCGGCACCGATGATCAGGCCGGCACCTCCACCCAGATCCCGATGTGGGTGCCCAACGGCATGCACTACGGCAACTGGCAGTCGACCGTCACGGACATCAGCCAGCGCAAGGACCTGCAGGGCCTGCCCTGGCAGGCGTATCTGATGATGACCGGCGGCGCCACGCGGCTCGAGAAAGAGCGCGTCATCCGCATCTGGGCCCGGTAATAGAGGTAAGCAATCATGGCTGTCGATCATCTGAAATCCACTCCCATCACGAACGCGGACTCGCTGCCGCGCATCGCCAACAACTCTTTCGTCACCGGCGGTGAGCTGCGCGCAAGCGTCGGCACGCTGGAAACCATTGCCGCAGGTAGTGTTGGCTCCACCTATCGCCTGGCGCGTGTGCCTTCGACGGCCCGCGTTCACCGCGTCATCTTTGCCGCGGACGCATCGGGCGCGACCGGCCAGCTTGATATCGGCCTGTACCAGACCGCCGAGAACGGCGGGGCAGTGGTGGATGCCGATTTCTTCGCCAGCGCAATCGACCCGGGCGGCGGCGCGATTGCGCCTACCGATGTGACGCACGAGTCGGGCGAGTACCCCATCGAGGACGCGGAGATGCCGCTGTGGAAGGCGCTCGGTCTTTCGGCGGATCCGTTCGTGGAGTACGACATTGCGGCAACGGCGGTGACGGAGGCTATGGCCAACGCCAGCACGCTGACGCTCAAGGTCGAATACGTCGTGTAACCCACTGGGCGGGCCTTCGGGCTCGCCCTTCTCTTGAGGGATTTGCAATGGCAGACCGATTCTACAGCGTGGTTCGCGGCGAGCAGCTGCCAGTGCAGGTGACCGAGGGCGCCGCCTCGTCCGCCGAGGCCATCGAGCTGCGCGTCAATGACAGCGTCTACTCCAACAAACTCGACGTGATTCTGGGGGTGCGCGCATTGCTGGCGTACCTGGAGACTCGCGAAACCAACCCGATCGCGTGAGGTGATCTATGGCCACGCGTACCCCGGTTATAGAATACGCCCCGAACGGGCAGTCTCATGCAGTTGCTGTCACGTGGAGCGGCTTATTGAAATCATCCGATGATGTCGGCGCGGCCTTCGAAGGCATTCACTATGCCGACCGTAGCGTGCAGGTGACTGGCACGTTTGGTTCTGCAGGAAGCGTCAGCATCGAGGGCTCGAACGACGGGGCCAATTGGGCCGCGCTCAATGACGCGCAAGGTAACCCGCTGGCTGTTAGCTTGGCGCGCATTTCCATCATTCAGGAAATGACCAGGTATGTCCGCCCCAAGGTGATCGCAGGAGATGCCACTACCAGCCTTGTTGTGACATTGCTCGCACGCCGTCAAGGGCTGTAAACGGCCATGATTGCTTCGCTCTTCGTCAATGGCGAGCAGGGAGCCTGGTTCGACCCGACCGATCTGAACACGCTGTTTCAGGATGCGGCGGGTACGACGCCGGTCACGGCGATCGGGCAGCCGGTTGGGCTGATCCGCGATAAGTCGGGCAACAACAACCACGCTTCGCAAGCCGTTGCGAAGGCTCGACCTGTGCTGCAGCAGGATGATGGCGGGCGGTTCTATCTCGCGTTTGATGGGGTGGATGATTTTCTCGCAACGCCAACTATCGACCTGTCCGCCACGGATAAGGCGACTGTGCTGGCGGGCCTGCGAAAACTGAGCGATGCCGCCGTGAAGTGCCCATTACAGTTCGAGTCGGCCGCATCCAGTGGTGGGGCCTTTGCTTGGCTATACCCGCCGATCGCTGGATCCGAACTCTTTGAGGCCAGTGTTCGCGGATCCTCATTGGCGTACGGGAGGATGGCTGCGGGTGCGGCTCCGAGATCGGACGTATTCGCCGTGCTCTATGACATAGGTCAGGAGGCGCTGACGGACGAGATAGTACTCAGGCAAAACGGGCTGCAAAAGCCGTTTTCCGCATCCACCGGGACGGCTGGTACAGGAAACTTCGCCGCTCAAGAGCTATACGTCGGCGCTAACAGACTCGGAGCCGCCAACTTTAGCGGCCACGTCTACGGACTGATTCTTCGCGGCGCGCAGGCGACAGATCAAGAGATGTCGATGGTCGAGAATTACCTCGGTCAAAACTTCAACCCGTTCACTATGTGGCGGCGTCGCGGTAGGCGGTAGGACATGGCATCCGAGGTTGACATCTGCAACACCGCCCTGACGAAGCTGGGCGCGACCACGATCATCAGCCTCGCAGACGACGATCCGAAAGCGACCGTGATGAATCTGCGCTACCCGCTGGTGCGCGATGCGGAGTTGCGCCGGCGTCGCTGGAAGTTCTCCCTTCGCCGCGCCTCGCTGCCAGCACTGTCAGATGCGCCGGCTTTCGGCTTTGCACGGCAATTTCAGCTGCCGACCGACCCGCTGTGCCTGCGCGTCATCCAGGTCGGAGAATTCCACGTGGGTCTGGACCTGTCCGACTACCGCGGCGCGCCGAATGAGATGTACTCGATTGAGGGAACCCGGCTGCTGACCAATTTTGCCGCGCCGCTCAAGCTGCGTTACATCGCCCAGATCACCGATAGCACACAATTCGATGCGGCGTTTGTGGAAGCGCTGGCTTCCAGATTGGCCTACGAGTGCTGCGAGCGGATCACACAATCCAGCTCCAAGAAGCAGGACTGCGCCGCTGATTACAAGCAGGCCATTCGCGAAGCAGTGAAATCCAACGCCCTGGAGTCCGCCCCGGCACATCCCGCGGACGATACCTGGGTGATGGCGCGGCTGGGGTGCTGAGGTGGCTAAAGCAGCGCCCATCATCACCTCGTTCAACGCCGGTGAATTCGCGCCGACACTGGATGGCCGCGTTGACCTGGCGCGCTATCCCAATGGCGCGAAGCTCAAGGAGAACTTCATCCCGCTGGTTCAGGGCCCGGATCAGCGCCGACCAGGCGCGCGGTTTGTTGCCGAGGTCAAGGATTCCAGCAAGCGCGTGTGGCTCGACCGCTTCGAGTTCTCGGCCTCGCAGCACTACATCCTGGAATTCGGCGATCAGTACATCCGCTTCTACACCCAGCATGGGCAGCTGCTCAACGGCGGCAGTCCGTACGAGGTTGCGACTCCCTATCTACTGGCCGACCTGACCAACGCCGAGGGCGCGTTCGCCCTGTCGATCGAGCAATCCGGTGACGTGCTATACATCGCCGCGCGAGGCTACACGCCGCGCACGCTTACGCGCCTGGATACGGCCAATTGGGTGCTGGCGGAGTATCGCCCGGAAAATGGCCCGTTCGAGGATCAGAACCTCGATAACGATATCGTCGTGTGGTGCTCAGGCCAGACCGGCGCGATCACGATTGAATCCAACTCTGGGATTTTCGCAGCGACCGACGTCGGGCGTCTGATCAGGATCCAGCAGCAGAACATGGACGTGGACCCGTGGGAGGTCGAGCTTGCGGTTAACGCGGGCGATCTGCGCCGCTACGATGGCATCACCTACAAAGCCATCAACTCAGGCACCACCGGCAGCGCCCCGCCAACCCACCTTGAGGGCACGGCGCGCGATGGCGCCACCAATGTGATCTGGGAGTACCAGGACGCGGGTTACGGGATTGCGCGCATCACCGCATACACCAGCGCCACCCAGGTCAGCGCCGAGGTGATTCAGCAGATGCCCTCCGGCGTGGTGGGCAGCGCCAAGGCGATTTCCGGCATCACGCAGGCCAATCCTGGTGTCGTGACGTGCAACGCCAACGGCTTCACCGATGACCGCACCGTGTACATCTACGGCGTGGTCGGCATGACGCAGGTCAACGGCAAATTTTTCAAGGTGACCGGGCAAGCGACCAACTCGTTCAACCTCGCCGCGCACGATACGTCCGGATATACCGCGTACTCCTCCGGCGGCACAGCGGTGCAGAACGCCACTCAGCGCTGGTCGCTGGGCGCTTGGTCGCAAACCACCGGCTATCCCACGGCCGTGGCATTCGCGTTCGACCGGCTGTTCTGGGCGCGTGACATCGATGTGTGGGGGTCCGTGCCAGGCAAGTACGACGACATGGCGCAGGACCAATCCGGGCTGGTCACGACCGATTCGGCGATCGCCCGAAAACTCACCGCGCAGGACGTGAACAGCATCCTGTGGCTGGTCGCAGCCGATCGTCTGATCATTGGCACGCCTGGCGGCGAGTTTGCCCTTGGGCCGATCACGACGGTTGATCCGCTCGGGCCTGAGAATGTTGAGGTGGTCCGACAGTCCAAGCGCCGATGCCGATCCGTGCAGCCACAAGTGGTCGGCACCTCGATCATGTATGTGCAGCGCGCCGGCCGTCGACTGCTGTCACTGGACTATGCGTTTGAGATCGAGAAGTACCGATCCAGCAACCAGAACGCACTGGCGCCGCACATCACCAAGAGCGGCATCGTGGACATGGCGTACCAGTCCGAGCCCGACTCGCTGCTGTGGTGCGTGCTGGCGAATGGCCTGCTGATCGGCTTTACGTTCGATGAGGAGCAGGAGGTCAGCGGCTGGCACCGCCACCCGATCGGCGGTAATGGCTTTGTCGAGTCGGTCGAGACCGTGCCCTCGCCGGATGGTGATCGTGACGAGGTCTGGATCTGCGTGCGCCGTACGATCGACGGACAGACGCGGCGCTACGTAGAGTTCATCGAGCGGCCCTGGGAGCGCGGCGACGATCCCGCTGATGTGTTCTACGTCGACTCAGGGCTGACCTACGACGGCGCGCCGGCCACCACGATCTCCGGTCTGGGGCATCTGGAGGGCGCGCAGGTCCAGGTGGTAGCCGATGGCGCATCGCATCCCGACCGCATAGTCGATGGCGGTTCGATCACCCTCGACCGCTCAGCCAGTGTCGTGCACATCGGGCTGGCCTGTCCGGCACGGATCATCACTATGCGCATCGAGGCGGGTGCACAGGACGGCACTTCACAAGGCAAGATCAAGCGATTCAGCGAGGTGGTTGTGCGGCTGATCGACTCCCTGGGCGGAAAGATCGGCATGGAGGGGCGCAAGCTCACCGAGATCCAATACCGCACCGCTGCCATGGCGATGGATGCGCCACCCGCCATCTTCACCGGTGACAAGCGCGTCACGCTCGATGGGGATTACGAAACCGATGGCCGGCTGGAGATCCTGCAGGACCAGCCATTCCCGATGACCGTCGCGGCGCTGATGCCGCAGTTGAAAACCTATGATCGCGGTTGAGCCATTTCGGTCCGAGCATCTTGAGCAGCTCGATCTGCAGCCCGCGCAGGAACACATGCGCACGTACCTGACGCCGGATCTGCTGTCGAAGCTCGAATCCAGTTCGCCCGCATACAGCATCCTGGATGACGGCCGCACGCTCGCGTGCCTCGGGTTTTTCCGATGGACTGATGATGCGGGAATTATCTGGGCGTATCCGGCGCGCAATCTTGGCCGGCGAATGATCATCGTGCATCGCTGCGCTGCCCGGGCAATCAGCGCGCTACCCGGCAAGGTGTTCGCGGCCGTTGAGCATGACTTCGATGAGGGGCATCGATGGATGGATCTGCTGGGCTTTGAGCGGGTGTCACACGTGGCGGAATACGGCCCGGCTCGCCGACCTCACGATGTCTACATGAGGGCGCACTGATGTCTGGCTGGACCGACTACGTCCCGAAATTCATGGAGGCGATGGGCACGCGCCAGCAGGGTCGCGATGCTCGACGGGCCGCGAACTTCAACGCCGCAGCCCTTGAAGGTCAGGCGCGCGAGACCAGCAACCAGGCGCTGCGCGAGGAGGAATCCCAGCGGCGGATGGCGCGAATGGCGTTGGGCCGACAGGCCGCAGCGGTGGGCGAGTCTGGGGGAGGGTATGGCGGCAGCGCTGGGGCATTGCTCGAGCAGTCCGACCTGTTCGCCGAACTGGACGCGCTGAACATCCGCTACGGCGGGCAACTGCGGCGCCGCGGATTACTCGCTCAAGCCACCGGTGAACGCATGTCGGCACCGAGCAGGCGCCAGACCGGCATGCTCGCGGGCGCTCAGCTGTTGTCGGGGATCTCCAGCGCCTACACGAAGCGGAAGATTTCCGATGCCTAGAATCATCCCTTACGAGCAACGTACCAGCGCCCAGGTCGGCTCGCTCGGGCCCGGCCCGGTACAGCAGCCCTTCAGTCAGGGCGCGGTGACCGGTTCGATCGGCCGCGCACTTGGTGGCATGGTCGATGACCAGATCAACCTGCGCGCCTTCGAGAAGCAGAAGGCCGAGGAGCGCGCCGCCGTTCAAGCTCACGAGGCGGTCACCGCCACGCGCAGCCGCTGGATCGAAGAACTGCGCACGCGGCAGGAGTCTGCCGCCGAGGATGGCGCGGGCTTTGCTGCTTCGACGCTGGAGGCGTTCGATAAGGACTCGACCGAGCGCGTCAAGGTCATGCCAACTCAGGCCTCGCGGGACTGGCTCAAACAGCGCTTGGCGGACGTGCGTCTCGGGCTGCAGTCCGACGCGCTGGCCTTCGAGGCGCAGCGTGGCGCCGAGTACAAGGTCAATGGCCTAGCCCGGTCGGTGGACCAAGCGCGCATCGCCGCTGAGTTCCGGCCCGAGGAGTTCGGCACTCTGGCCGCCGAGCAGATTGCCGCCATTGAGGCGTCAGGGCTGAACGCCGCCGCGCAGGCCAAGCTGGTCCAGGACTCGACGCTCAAGCTTGCCGATGCGTCGGTGCGCGGCATGATCCGCGCGAATCCGTACACGGCACTGAAGGAGCTGAACGACGAGGACAGCCGCAGTCTGCCGGTGCGCGCGTTGTCTTTCGATCAGCGCCGGACGTTGCGCGATGCCGCAGGGGCAGAGATCCGACGCCGGGAGGCCGAGGCTAAGCAGTTGCAGGCGGAAGGTCGGCAGGCGCTCGCTGAGCGTGTACGTGACGCCACCGTGGCATACCGCATGGGATTAGACTTCGATGCGCCACCCTCACGCAGTGAGTTTCTGACCGTGCTTGGAGCGGAGGACGGCGAGAAGGCCTATCAAGCGTTCACGAAGGAGCAGGAGGTCGGTGCGGCCGTCAGCGCACTGGCGACCGCATCGGACGCTGAGCAGACCGATCTGTTGAAGCAGTTCGCACCTACCGGCACCGCTGGCGTTGCTGATGCGGCTGAGCGCTATCGAGTGCTCAGCGGACAGGCACAAGAACTGCGCCGTCAGCGTGAGTCCGATCCGGCTGGCTATGCCGCACGGTACAGTCCGCGCGTGCAGGCCGCCCTCGAGACCTCGCAGGATTCTCCCGAGGCTGCACGCGCCTATGCCACGGCGACGATCGCCGAGCAGCGGCGTCTCGGTGTGAGCCAGCCGCAAATCCTTCCTGATGCGCTGGCCAGCGATCTGGCGCAGTCCTTCTACACCCAGGGCGGCGAGCAGGTCGCGGCACTGCTGCAGACCGAGCAGGAGAAATGGGGCGCGCACTGGCCGCAGGTGTTCGGTGAGCTTTCAGCCAAGAAGCTGCCACCCGCGGCGCTGGCCATCGGTCGGGGCATGGAGCCTGGCGCTGCAATCCGGCTTGCGAGCGTGGCGGGCATCCCGATGGATGAGCTGAAGAAGGGCGTCGATGTGCCCGCGAACGATCTGCGTGAGGAACTCACGAATTCGATGAGCGAGTTTCGATTGTCACTCGACGGCGTAGTCGGTGGCGAGAACACGTTTGCCAGCATGTACGACGCCGCCGAACGGCTGACCTACAGCTATCTGCGTCAGGGCAAGAAGCTGAGCGATGCCACTGATCAGGCCTATCGCGAGGTCCTGGGCGATCACTACGCCTTCCACGAGGTCAACGGGCGCGTGTTCCGCGTGCCGGCCGAGCACGATGTGCGGTCCATCGAGTTGGGCGCGAGGCGGGCGCTGGACAGTGTTTCGATGGATGATCTGCAGGCCGTCATCCCGACCAGTACGGGCACGGCTGAGATTGCAGCGGAGGATTACCAGCGGGCGATTCGTCGCAGCGGGTATTGGGTGACGTCATCGAATCAGGAGCGCGGCCTGGCGCTGTTCCTGGACGGCGCGCCAGTGCTGCGCAAGGATGGCAGCGTTTTCGAGGTGACTTGGGATCAGCTGCGCGAGGACGTGCAGTCGAACCGTGAGGCGCTTGAGCGCGAGATCGATCAGGCCTACATCGACATGCAGAGGGTCCGCTGATGGCCCTGTCGTTCAGCGGCTACCAGACGCGCTCGGTGCGATTCCAGCAGGAACTGAACGCATCGACTGGCCAGGTGCTCGGCGCCACGGCGCGGCAGGCGATCACCGAACTGCCGATCCCGTCGATCCGCCGAATCTTCGAGCTTGAGGCCGCCGAGCAATCCGGCACTCGACTGGATCAGCAGGCCGCGCAGCAGCGCATCGCGGATGCAGGCCTGACTGGCCGCCTGTCGGTGCCCGAGGAAGGGATGAGCGATGCGGCGCTCGACATCCTGATTCAGCGCAAGCGTGAGGAGATCAAGCGCCAGGAGGTCTTGTCCCGATCGCCCGGTGGCTTCGGCCTGGGCGCCGCGCAGCTCGGCACCGCGTTCGCCGCCAGTCTACTGGACCCGCTGAACGTCGGGCTGGCCTTCGTGCCGGTGGTCGGGCAGGCGCGCTATCTGCGGTATCTCGCCAACGCCAAAGGCGTATTCGGCCGAACCGGCGTTCGCGCGGGTGTCGGCGCAGTCGAGGGCGCAGCGGGCGCGGCCATCATCGAGCCGCTGGTGTATGCAGCCAAGACGCAAGAGCAGGCCGACTATGACATGCAGGACTCGCTGCTCAACGTGGCTTTCGGGACGGTGTTCGGCGGCGGGCTGCATACGTCATTCGGGGCGATGGCGGATGCGCTTCGGCGATCGAGCGGGAGGACGGCACCATGGGCAGGACTTGAGGGCCTGACAGACGACGCGGATGTCGCGCTGGTGCGTAACCTGCGTGAGGATATCGCCAGAGGTCGGCTGACCGATCGGCGTGATATTGCCCGCGTACTGGACACTTGGTCGCCGCAGGCGCGAAAGGCGGTGGCGGATGTATTGCCGACGCCGGACAGCGTCGCGGCGAGAGTGGCCGACATGCCTCCGCCGGTACGCGAGCATGCACTCAGAACAGCGGTCGCGCAGGCGATGCGCGGGCGTGAGGTCGAAGTCGAGCCGATCGCCGGGCCGGCTAGAACGCCTATCACCGTAGAAGACCTCTCGCCGCAACCGCTGACGCCGGTGACGCGCCGTGACGCCAACCTTATCGATGTTGATGCAACGGAGAAGGCCCTACCGCCCGTGCCCGATGGTCATATCCGCTTGTACCGGGCATCGAGCCCGACGGAATCGTTCGATGACGTGTTCGACGCGGAGCAGCCGCAGGACTTCCGCACCCTGCATGGCCGCTCGTACACGACCGATCTGAAAACGGCCGACTACTATCGCTCGAGCTACGGCAAGGATGCGACGATCGAATACGCGGACGTGCCGGCAGAGCGACTTGATGGGCGAGAGGCCGCGGCGGGCGAGTATGTGCTTGAGCGCTCCAAGTCGGGTCAGCAGCGCGCCTCGATTTCTGAAGCCCGCGCCGCCGCCGAGCGTCAGACCTCTCCCGAATCCGACATCATCGCCGACCTGCGCGCATCTCAGGCGGCAGATCGCCAGCTTTCTGAACTGCCGACCGGGGCCGATGAAGTCGCGATCCAGGAGAAGCTCCTGGCCGATGATCTGGCCGACCTGCAGGAAGTGGCGCGCATCCGCGGCATCGACCTGAAAGAAGAACTGGCCGAGTTCGACGAGGCGATCGAACTGGCCGACACCTACAGCAAGGCCGCGAAAGCCGCCGTGCTTTGTGGCCTGGGGCGCTAAGATGGCTATCAATCCCGCATGTTTCGGTGTCATGACCCGCGAGGCCGGGCGCAAGCTCACGGACAAGGAGGTCAAGGAGCTTGGCGAGCAACTCGATGAGCGCGCCCGACAGATTCGCCGACAGGATCCTTCGCTTGATCCACGTGAAGTCCAGATCCGCGCGGCGCAGAAGCTGGAACAAGACCTGAAGCTCGCCGCGATCATCGAGAAGCGCAATGCGCTGCTGAACCAGCGCAAGCGCATCGAACTCGACGCCTATCTCGAAAACGTCTGGTCGGATCGCCCGACCGATGGCCTGCAAGCCATTCTGACGGGCGTACAACGCAGCAGGTCAGGGGCGCGCCGATCGGTCGGCCTGGAGCAGAATGCGCTGCAAGGCAAGTATCTGGGCGGCCTGGTCGCCGACATCGAGCGCGCCGGGCACTTCAAGCTGTTCGCCTCGGGCGCGGCCGACTATGACATCGCTCGGGCGCTGTGGCGACTGGATGATGAAACGCCGGATATGAAGGGCTTGATGCCCGAGGCCGTTGAGATCGCCAGGCCAATACACAAGTGGCATGAAGTCTCGCGCGCAGACGCGAATCGAGAAGGCGCGTGGATCGGCAAGGAGAAGGGTTACATCACCCGCCAGTCACACGACCTGCATCGGATCCGCAAGGCCGGCTATCAGGTCTGGCGTGATGTCATCCTGCCCATGCTCGACCTGGATCGCATGGACATCCCAGGCGGGGATATTCATGCATACCTTGGCAAGGTCTATGAGGGACTGGCGTCGGGCGTACATCTGAAGGCCTCGACGCGCCCGAAGCTGGGCGGATTCAAGGGCCCGGCGAACCTCGCTCGTAAGGCCTCTCAGGAGCGCGTGCTGCACTTCAAGTCGGCCGATGACTGGATGGCGTACAACCAGCAGTTCGGCTCTGGCTCGCTTCGAGAGGCGGTGATGGGTGGACTGCGTCATTCCGCGCAGTCCACCGGCTTGATGCGCGTGCTGGGGACCAACCCGGAGAGCATGCTGGATGTGCTGGGCCGGAAGATCCAGGAGCGCATCACCGATCCGGGCAAGCTGCAGAAGTTCACACAGGACCTGCGCGGTCCGATCGCGAACCGCATGAAGCAGGTCGACGGCACGGTGAACATCCCTGTCAACGCCACGGCGGCCAGGGTCAGTGCCAACCTGCGCGCGTGGGAGTCCATGGCCAAGCTCGGCGGCGCCGTCATTTCCTCGGTGACCGACATTCCGGTGTATGCCTCGGAGGTGCGCTACCAGGGGCGCGGCATGCTCTCAGGGATGGCTGAGGCGCTCGGTGCGCTGGGCAGGGGCCGTCCCTCTGGCGAGCGCGCGCAGGTGCTGTCATCGCTCGGCGTGTTCTTCGATTCGATGGCCGGTGAGATCGTGCGCCGCGGCTCGCTGGACGATACCTTCAGTGCTGGCGTGGCCCGCGGCATGCAGACCTATTTCAAGTTCAACGGCCTGAATTGGTGGACGGAAACCCTGCGCGGCTCGGCGGCGCTGTCGCTGTCACATTTCATGGCGAAAGAGGCCAGCAAGGCCTTCGCCGATGTGGCGCCAGAAATGCAGCGGATGCTCAACCTGTACGGCATCGATGCAGCGCGTTGGGAGGTGATTCGCAAAAGCCCGTCGAAGCTGGCGGATGGGCGCGAGTATCTGACGCCGGACGGCACGGCGGATATTCCGGATGAGGCGATCGACGGGCTCATTGCGGAGCGCATCGCCGAGATCCAAAAGAGCAAGAATAGGGAAATCATCCCGGGAAAGATCGAGCGGGCCCGCGAGGATATGCGAGAGCGCCTGTCATCCTCGCTGCGCGCCCTCTACCTCGATCGCGCCGAAATCGCGGTCATCGAGCCGGACGCCGAGACGTTCGCAATCCTCCGACAGGGCACGCAATCCGGTACGCTCTACGGCGAGCTGCTGCGCTTCATCAGCCAGTTCAAGGCGTTCGGCGTGTCGCTCACCCAGAAGATCCTGGCGCGCGAGGCCTACGGCTATGGCGCTGACACGCTGGGTGAGGCGCTCAAGAACGGCGAAAGTCTGCGTGGCCTGATCAATGTCATTCTGATGTCGACGCTGTTCGGCTACGGCGCGATGACAATCAAGAGCCTACTCAAAGGCAAGACGCCGCACGACCCGCTCGATGCTCAGACATGGGTGGCCGCCGCTATGCAGGGTGGAGGATTTGGCATCTACGGAGATTTTCTGCTTGGCCAGTCGGACCGATTCGGCGGCGGGCTGCTCGGCAAGATCGCAGGCCCGGTACCAGGGCTGATCGAAGAAATCGACGATATCCGCGCGAAGGCGTTCTCGGGTGAGGATGTCGCAGCCACGGCGTTTCGCACGCTGGTCAACAACACGCCCTTCCTGAATCTGTTCTACACCCGCATGGCGCTGGACTACGCCATCCTCTATGAGCTGCAGGAGGCCATGAATCCCGGGTATCTGCGCCGCATGGAGAAGCGGGCGAAGCAGGAGAACGGGCAAACCTACTGGTTGTCTCCGCAGGAGGCCGTGCGTTGATTCCGCCGCTCGCTTTGCCTAATGTTCGCGGGAGCATCCACGAGGCGGCGAAATGACGATATCTGCCACGACCCCGGAGGTCAGCTACGCGGGCGACAATACGACGGTCGCGTTCCCGATCCCGTTCGTCTTTGATACCGCAGCTGACCTCAAGATCCTTTCTACGGACGTCGATGGAAATGTCAGCGTAATTACGACCGGCTTCACGGTCTCGGGCGGCAATCGATCCACCGGCACACTGACCTTCGGTGCGGCGCCCGCCGTTGGCATCACCATCACCATCCTGGACGATCCGGAGCGCGAGCAGGCGACCGACTACGTCAGCAACGATCCGTTCCCCGCAGAGTCGCACGAGCACGCACTGGACCGCGGCGTACGCATCTCCAAGCGCCTCTATCAGATAATCCTGCGCTGCCTGCGCACCCAGGACGGAGATCCCGCGTCGGGCGCAGCCATGGTGTTCCCGACGGTGGCGGCGCGTCGCGGCCGATTCGCGATGTGGTCGGATGACCCGATCGGCAAACTCGAACCCGCCGTTGGCCTCCCGGTAGGCGAACCTCTGTCGCAGTCCATCATTGGCGGACTGCTGTACCCGCAGACAGCCGAAGAATCCGCCGCCTCCGTCACGCCGACGAATTATGCGTATCCGCTCGGAGACATCCGCCGATACGGCAATGACGAGGCCGCGATCAATACCGCCATCGCCGTCCAGGCTCAAATGGGCGGCGGAACGATCCTGCTGGAAGAGGGCGGCAGCTACACGATCGACGCCGCCTTCGACATTGCGGACGCGCAGAACCTGATCCTTGATGGACAGGGCGCTACGATCACCAGCACGAGTCGTATCACGCAGCTGTTTCGCCTCTCCGGCGCCTCCGATCATGTCGTAATCCGCGGCGTGACCTGGAGTCCGCCAGCATATGCCGGTGTCGGGTCGCAGCAGGCGCGCATGGTGGCCGTTCTCGGAAACGTGGATTGTCTGGAAATTGACCATTGCTCCGTTGTCAACGGCGCGTTAATTACGAGCGAGTCTGGAGATAACCAGCTGCGCTGCAATCTTTTGAAGATCACGCAGTGCAAAGCAGACGGTGGAGGCGACTCGCAGCCCACTGTGCCGCAGATCAACGGGATGCAGATCGGTGGCGTGCGCCAGGTCTACATCGATCAGTGTGAGGTATGGGGGTACGCAAAGGACCAGATCAAGCTGACGGTCTCTCGGCCGCTTGACGGCGGGCAGCTGACGAACCCATTTGATACCACCAATGCGAGCCATCGCGTCACTGTGAATTGGATCGATCATCCGTTTCTCGACGGAGATCGGGTGACGTTTGACAATGCCTCTGCTGTCGGAGGAATCACGATCGACGGCGAGTATCGCATCAACAGGAAGCTGTCGGATAGCAGCTTCGAGATCATCCATACGGCGGCGGCCGGTTCGTCGGCAAGCGGCGGCGGGACGGTCGACTATTCGACCAACTACCCGATCACAGAGATGGTGTGCATCAAGCGGTGTGTGCTCAGGGATTCGGCGTCTGGCAGCCTGGATGCTGGCGTGGATATCTATGGGACAGGTCGGCACACAATTATCGAAGAAAATTTGTTCTCGCGCCTGAATACGGGAGTGATGTGCAAAAACGAAGTAGACGGATCCAACGACCTAACGGGCGACGTGTATCGGGCGATCATTCAAAAAAACCGATTTTTGGATTGCGCCAACGGAACGTTCGTGGCGCTCGCAGACAATTGCACGATTCGCGACAACGAATATGAAGATTGCGGACTGAATGCCGCTGGCGCGCCGGCCTCGCGTGACATCTATGTGCGCGGCCCGCTGCGTGGTTTGCTGGTCGAAAACAATACCTTCATGCGCTCGCGTGAGTTCTCGATCAACATCGACACGCGCACTGTGAATGGGGCCACCTATGAGGTCCATGGCGCGATTCGAGGCAATCGGTTCTACGACACCGCGTCAACCTGCATTCGAACTGCTTCATCGAACAACGCAGTGTTCGCCCTCGACATCAGCGACAACAGGTTCGTGCGGCACGGCGGTGATGCTATAGAGCTACGCGGCTACGGTGGCTCTTTGTGCCGCATTGAGGGGAATTATTTTGTAGATTCAGCGCAGGTAGCGTTCGACCGGGCTGCGTCTACTGCGACGGACGTGTTTTACTGGGGCGCGAACCACTTTGTTGATCACAGTGCGGGCGGCAATGGTGCGCTTGCTGCAGAGGGCACGTATACGCCAACGCTGACCAACACAGCGAACATCAGCGCCTCAATTCCATACCAGTGTCAATATCTCAGGGTCGGAAACACGGTCACGGTGTCCGGCAGGGTTGACGTCACGCCGACGTCGTCTGGCGTTTCAACACAGCTCGGGATCTCGCTGCCCATTCCGTCAAACATAGGGACGACGACCAATTGCGCCGGCGTTGCGTCGTCTACTGTGACCGCCGGCGAGTGCGCCGGGATCCTCGGCGAACCGACGGGGGACGTTGCACAGATGCGGTGGATGGCGTCGAGCACATCCAACTTCGGCATGTTTTTTACATTCACGTATCGGATCATCTGACGTGGCAGATCGGCAGCCCTACGGCGGTATGACGCCTGAAGAAATCGATTCCCTCGCCGAGAGAGCGGCTGAAAAAGCGTTGGCGAAGGTGTACGCGGACATCGGCCAGTCGGTACTGAAGCGCATCGCATGGATTGCGGGCGTGGCGGTAGTGAGCCTGGTGATCTTCCTGGCCGGTAAAGATGCGCTGATCAAATGAACCTGGAACTCACCCGCATCGCCTACCTGGCTGATTGCACCCTCGGCCGGCTGCGAGTCGGTGGCCTCGATCTGGCGACGATCGAGCGGCCCTGGCTTCCGCATCCCGATGGGCCGGGCGGCAAACAGCGCGAATCATGCGTGCCCGATGGTGAGTACCTCGTCCGACCGTGGGACTCGGCGAGATTCCCGAACACGTACATCCTCGTGAACAACGCGCTCGGCGTGTACGCACAGCCGAACCTGATCCCGCCAGGCCAGAAGTGGGGGCGCAGTGCAATCCTGATCCATGCCGGCAATTTCGTGACCGACGTCATCGGCTGCATCGCTGTCGGCCGACGTCATGCGCTCGCTGGCGGGCAGCACTCAGTCCTGGAGAGTCGCAAAGCTCTGGACGAACTGCGCGCTGTCCTGCGTCGTGATTCCCATCAACTCACCATCAGCCCGATAGCGGGCACACAGGAGATCGCAGCATGACGTGGAGACAGCTCAAGGCGCGACTGGCTGACCCCATTGTCGCCGGCGGCTTGCTGCTGCTGGTACTCGGCGAGGTCCAGGCGCAATCCGATGTATTGCTCGACTGGCTCAGCCCCACCGCGGCAGGGCGAGTCCTTTCGCTGATCGGTATCACCGCGATGGTGATCCGCTACGTGCAGACCCTGCCGCCCGCAAAGGAGATCGATGATGAATCGCAAAATTCAGGCGTGTAGTGCCCTCGCACTGCTGGCGCTGGTCGCTGGCTGTGTCTCGCTCGCTCCGGCAAACACGCTGAGCGAGCGGCTGGCCTATGCCATGGGCACCCATACGGCGGTACTTGTGGCCACGACCCAGGCCCTGGAGCTGGGCGACATCACATCCGACGACGCCCAGCGCGTGCTCACCGTGGCAGACACCGCCAGACAGACCCTCGACGCCGCAGGGCTGGCTATTGGCGTGGGCGACCTAGCTACCGCCGAGGCTCGATTGCAGCTCGCCACGTCGCTCTTGGCGCGGCTCCAGTCCTATCTTCGAGGTGCATCATGAGTGCTACTACCGCAGCGGCCGGCATCGGGCTGCTGCTCCAGCTGATCGAGCAGGCGGCCAGAGTGTCGCTCCTGATTCGGGCCGCGCAGGCCGAGGGCCGGGATGTGACGTCGGCCGAACTCGCCGCGCTGGTGGCGGAGAATGACAGCGCCCGGCAGGACCTGGTCGACGCTATCGCCCGGGCTGAGGGGCGGTAAT